>Ga0207835_1000024_pt1 | contig 143355 bp, 135 predicted proteins | sample LuqExpMetagenom8_FD_187766 | JGI IMG/M metagenome (GOLD analysis project Ga0207835, IMG submission 187766) | Tropical forest soil microbial communities from Luquillo Experimental Forest, Puerto Rico - Sample 8 (SPAdes) | ecosystem: Environmental > Terrestrial > Soil > Tropical forest ... | reverse complement strand
CCCATCCGAAAGACACCAGGGCCTGCACTGCCCGCAGCGAGCGCATCGCTTCATGACCAAATCCTCTCAGATTTGGTCCAGTTCCGTTAGGTATTACCAAAGATTATGGCCCGTTTTCACGGGCCATAATACTTGAGCAATCCGGATATTGGCCTAGACCAGAGCGGTTTCGCCGCTCGCAGATGCCTTGCCGATCGAGGCTGAGAAGGTGCGCAACACCTCGACCGTACGATCGATCTCTTCGAAGCTGTGCCGCGCCGAGATGAAGAAGCGGATACGCGGCAGTCCCTTTGGAACGCCGACCTGCACGATCGGCGGAGCATAGATGCCGTTCTTCAACAAGAAATCCGACGCCATCATGGTCGTCTTCATGTCGGGGAAATGGATCGGCACGATGGCATAACCTTCCGCAGGCCCCGTCGACAGCCCGGCTTCCTTGGCTTTGGCCAGGAAACGCAGGGCATTGTCATGCAACTTTGCAACGCGCTGCGGCTCAGATTTGATCAATTGCAGCGCTGCCCCAGCAGCACCAGCGATGACCGGCGGCAGACCTACGCTGTAAACGAAGCCCGGCAGCAGGAACTTCATCCAATCCAACACCGGCCGCTGGGCGCAAATAAACCCGCCGCAGGAAACGAAGGTCTTGGACAGCGTGCCGATGATGAGATCGATGCGCTTGGGATCTTCATTGAAATGTTCGCAGATGCCGCGACCCGATTTTCCCAACACCCCAATGGAATGCGCTTCGTCAACCAGCAACCAGGACTGGAATTCGTCCTTCAAGCGGAGCAGTTCCGGTAGATTGGCGATATCGCCATCCATGGAATAGAGGCTTTCCACCACGATCAGACAATTGCGGTGATTGGCCCGCTGCTCGGTCAGGACATGGCGCAGATGCTCCATGTCGTTGTGGCGGAATTCTACCGCACTCGCCTTGCAAGAAGCCACGCCCGCCACGATGGAGTTGTGGCTGAGCTCGTCATAGATGATGAGGTCGCGCTTGCCGAGCAGATGCGAAATGGTGGTCAGGTTGGTGAGATAGCCGCTGACCAGCGTCAGCGCGGCTTCCGAGCCGACGAACTCGGCCAGCGCATGCTCAAAATCAGCATGGATCAGACGTTCGCCGCCAACCAAGCGCGACCCCAGGGCACCAACGCCCACGCGATCCAGCGCACTGTGCGCAGCGTCACGGATCGTCTGATGATCCGAAATTCCCAGATAGTCGTAGTTGGCGAAGCTGATGAGGACTCCGCCATCACGCTTCGCTTCTGCCTGCAGACGATCGAGCGGCACGAAGAAAGGGTTGCCGTTCTCCAAAATCGAACTACCAGCCAAACGCGCCCGCCGGACGATATGGCCCGCCAATGAGAAATCAGATGCCATTACGCGTCCCAACCCCAAGTCTGTCCAATATGATAACCCAAGGAAACGAAAGCAAGTCCTGGCTCCCAACCGCTACAGCGCCGCGCCCATTCAGCCGCGTACCAACGCCCCCCGTATAGGGGGTTCGTTCGCGTATGGGCCGCTGATTTTGGGGCTGTGACAATTGGCTCAAAACTCCTTGCAGGATCTCTTTCGAATATAAACACGCTCTGCACGAGACTCTCATAAGCATTAACGTCAGGCCCGAGCGGCGCTTGGTACGCCGAGACGTGAGCCATGCGGTACGGGAGCCTCCCCCTGAAGAGTGCACCAAAGTAGTTCCGCGCGTCCACGTCAAGTTGGGCGGCTCTACCAACCTTTGGCACAATCCGCCCCTCTCCGGGAAGCGCTTCTTGGCGTGATAGATAATCAGCGACCCAGAAGCCCGGAACCACGAGGAAACGCGGCTGCCGACGCCAGACGGTGCCGTACAGTGCACGAACCTCTGTGATTCCTGGCACAGGATTACGTGCTTTCAACGGCTTGGGCCCGATCCGGACCAGCTCCGGCCCGACCGGGAAGCGAGGCAAATACGCGTTCAGGCCATAGATTTCAACCTTGTCGCCAGCCCGCATATGGGCGGCCATCCAATTTTCTGCATCGTAACGCGGATCAACCAGGAAGGCTGTCGCAATGCCTGCACAACGAACGAACCCTAAACAAGCTCCGGCTGCGCATAGCGCCAAAAGGCCAGCCCGGGCGAAACTCTTCGGAAAAGTCAGGAGCAGATCGAGTCCTATACCGATGTAAACTGCGAGGAACACCGATTGGGGCAACAGAAAACGCGGCTCGACCCTGAGTGCGACCAAATTGAACGCAATCGTGAAAGATACTACCGCCAGTAACGGCAACAACCCAGCCGCGAAGATGCCAAACTGAAGACGATAGCGGGAGATCACACGCGCGATCCCTACCAAAGCCAAAAGGACGAAAAGAGAGGGGTAATACCGGTCAGCGTGACGAAGGGCATCAGCTAGCAAGGCCATCCATCCGGCAAGGCCGGCTTCATACTCCGCATAGTCCTTGCTAGCAGGTCCGGTCAGAAAGGCGATGCGATCCGCGAAACCATGGGGATTGGTGATAGCGCCATCGACCAGCAGCAACGCGAAGACCGCAACGGCGCTCCACAGCATCAGGCCGCGTAGAACCGGAGTGGCATTCTCCCTTGCCCAGCGGTCGGAGAAAACCCACACAACGAAAGCAACCGGAAACGCCAGAACAAACAGCGCATAGGTCTGATCCTTGGTGGCCACAGCTGCGGCTGCCGATAATGCAACCCAGCGGATAACGCGAATTTCATGACGCACCATCAGGCGCATGCAGAAATAGAACGACAACGCCGCCCAGAACAGTGAAGGGCCATCGAGATTGGTGGCGACGCCGTAATAGACAAGCGCCGCGTTGAGCGCCAAAGCCGCCGCCGCAATCAGACCAGCCCGCCGCCCCGCCAACAGCTCCGCCATACGCGCAACAACCACAATGGTGCCAAGCGAAAAAGCGATCGAGACCAGCCGCGCCACAATGGCGAAATAAGTCATGTAAGGCACATGGGTGATGGTCCCAATCACCACTTGCGGATGCAGCGAGGGTGCCTCGATCAGCGCAATGGCAATTCCCGGCAAAGACAACAGCCCGAGAAGGAACATGTGAAAGGGTGGATAGGTGAAGTGTGCGCCAGGCGTATAGGTCTGCACCAGACCGACCAGGAAATTGCGTGGTGCCACGCCGTCGTCATCCCAACCATCAGCCGCCGGCAAACCCCAGAGAAGCCCTGTCGCGCGCAGCAGCGCAGCAGCGCAGAGAATCCAGAACAGCGGCGAATGCATCCAGCGCCGTAAGGTCAGAACCGCCCGGCTCATGAGGCGGAAACATCCACCCGGCGGCGCGACGGCAATTGCTGAAGCAGCCAGGGAATTCCCACAATCACGATATCCTGTAAGCGATCGATCACAGTCATAATGACCAACACAGCTGCCACTTTCGGCGCTGAAACCTGCATCAACCCGGCAGCAGCAACACCAACACCAACAAACACAAGCTCTTTGTTGGGCACCAGCGGCAAACGCGTCACCAAAAGTCGCAAAGCGACGAATTTCAGACAATCTCCCGAGCTTGGCAGCGCCCCGGAGAGCCACCAGCCCAGGTATTCCAGTGCCATCACCGTGACCGCCCGGGTGAAATGAAGGGCAAAGGTCACCAGCATATCCTTGCGGCTGGTCTGCGTGAGCTTCTTGTGACCAAGGAACAAAGTGGCCGCGAAGGCAAGTGGCAGTGAACCCAAGAACACCACCCACCAAGTCCCGCGCGAAATAACCGGCACCTTGACCACACCGGCAACGAGCAGGACCAGCAACATCACCCACAACACGATGAGCCCAGCCGAGGCGGAGAGCACACTTGAATCCTTCACCGCATGCAGCAGTGCCGAATCCTTAATCCTGAGATTCTTGCGCGCCCAAAGGAAGAAATACACCTCGCCGGAATAGTCCAGCATGATCGAGTTCATGCAGCGTTTGCGCAGGAATATCCAAAGCGGCAAAGCGCGGCCGACGCCCAGCAGATTGCGGTAAATGAACAGATCAGCAATGGGCTGCACGAAGAACGGTATCAGCAGCACCAGATAAAAACTCAAAGCCAGAGGGCGCGATTTGTAAATGTTGCCCCAGCCGAGCTTGGTCAAGCCATAGATGACGATGATCAACAGCAGAACGGGCACGCCCCAATGCAACACGCGGCGCACGGGCTTGCCCCAGCGCGCATTGAACTTGTGAGCAACCGCCTTCGCTGTCAGCCAGGTGTCCGCAAGCCGTGTATGCAAGGTGTTCGACAGGGCCGCCCCCAGGAGCAAAGGATGAGGAGAGAGCCTACAACGGACAGTCCTGCAAGACCAATCCGTATGGCTGCTTGGTTGATTAGAGCAATGACAGAACAGCCCGGACCACAAAGCCAGGAACAAACTTTGACGCGGCCAGAATCATTGCAAATTGCCAAGGTAGGACGACATGCCGGGCCTTACGCGCAATTTTTCGAGCGATGGTTGCCACCGCACGATCCGCATCAATGCGAAAAGGCTGCGGTTCAGTAAGACTGCGGCTCATCGGTGTGTCGATAAAGCCAGGCGAAACGAGCGTTACCGCCACACCGTGGCGCTTCAGCCGCAAGGCCAGAGCATCGGCAAACATCGTTAGCCCTGCTTTGGAGCCGGAATAGAGAGGCGCCATCGGCAGAGGAAATGCGGCGGCAACCGAGCTGATGAAAACAATGTGCCCATTGCCGCGCTTGGCCATGTGATCGCCAATCAGATTGCCGCCGATTGCGGGCGCGGTGAAATTCACGCCTGCCATATTTTTTGCCGCATACGGATTTTGCCCTATGCAATCAGGCGGCAAGCTGCCTCCCAACCCCGCATTGAAGATGGCCAGATCGATTGGAGCGACTACATCAGCTTGCTCCAACTCTGTAACAAACCGGTCGAAATTTGTGATGTCGAAACTGGCAGTGGCGGTTGTGGCGCCGCGTTCCCGGCAATCTGCCGCCACCGCCGCAAGCCGTGCCTCATCTCGGCCCCAAAGCGCTAAAAGACGGCCTGGAGCAGCGTAAAACTTGGCGAGTGCGGCGCCGATGCCGCTTGAGGCACCGGTGATGAGAATGCTTGTAAGGGCCATATCAAAGCGGTTAACGAAGAAGGTTCCGCAGCAGAAGGTTGACAAAGCCATGCCTCGGACCTCTTGTAAAGCCTGTCACAGGGTCGGCCAGAAAGCGTGTCCGTAACAGAACATCTCGCATCTGGTGGTGAGAGGCACGCAAAAGCGGGCAGAAGTGGGTCGGGGGACCGCAGAGCACCGCTTCGCGTTGCGATCATTGCCAGTTCCTACAATTACATCCGGGACGGCGTTGCGCTGACCCTGAACCGGCTTGTTGCCTATCTAGAGCGGCAAGGCGTGGAAGTGCTCGTCTTCGCGCCAGTCGGCAAGACACCCGCCCTCGAACACGCGGGCACACTCATTCCGGTGCCATCCATTCCCGTTCCGTCCCGTCCAGAATACCGACTTGCCTTTCCCCTGCCCAAGAAGACGCGCGAGGTGCTGCGCATCTTCGAACCCGATCTGATGCATATCGCACTCGCTCCTGATCCGCTGGGGTACAGCGCGTTGAAGGCCGCTAAGGAGTTGAACATCCCAGTCGTCGGCTCGTGCCATACGCGCTATGAAACTTATCTCAAGCATTACAAATACTCGGGCTGGACCAAGGGTATCCTGAAGGCTTATCTGAAATATGCCTATGGCGCTTGCCGTGAAGTCTATGTGCCGAGCCAATCGATGCTGGACGAGCTGCTTGCCGATAGCATGCGCAACAATTTCAAACTTTGGCCGCGCGGTGTCGATACCGAACTCTTTCATCCGGCCAAGCGGAAAAGCGATTTTCGCACCCGTCACGACATTGGCGGTGATGAATTTGTTGTCAGCTTCGTCTCACGGCTGGTCCGGGAAAAGGAACTCGACACTGTCGTTGCCACTTTGCGCCAGTTGCAGGCCCGTGGCCTGGCCCATAAAGCGCTGATCGTGGGTGACGGGCCGGACCGTGCCATGCTGGAGAAAGCCTTGCCCGCCGCTGTTTTCACGGGTTTCCTGCAAGGTAACGACCTCGCCGAGGCCTATGCCGCCTCCGATGTTTTCCTGTTTCCGAGCGAGACCGAAACCTTCGGCAATGTCACGCTGGAAGCGATGGCCTCCGGCCTTCCCTGCATCTGTGCCAATGCCACCGGGAGCCGTTCCTTGGTGATCGATGGTGAGACTGGTTTCATTGTGGCGCCGCGCGATGCAGATGGCTTTGCCACGCGAATTGCAGAACTGGGTTCCGACAAGGCTTTACAAACCCGCATGGGTGCTGCGGCAAGGACCAGGAGCCTCAGCTTTTCCTGGGACGATTGCATGGCACGGATCCTGGGCTATTACCAAGCGGTGGTGAAGGCCGAGCAGCCGGGAGCAGCCGCGTGAAGATCGTCGACATCTCGGAATTCTATTCTCCCACGGGGGGCGGCGTCCGCCATTACGTCGACCAGAAATTCAAAGCGGCAGCGCGGCACGGGCTTGCGCTTACGGTCATTGCTCCCGGTACGGAGAACCGGACCGAACATCGCGATGGCGGCAAACTCATCTGGATCGAGACTCCGCAACTACCCTTCGATCCCAACTACCGCATGTTCTGGGGTGCCAAAGAAGTGTTCCGTGTCATTGATGCGGAGAAGCCCGATATCCTGGAAGGCTCCTCACCCTGGCGCGGCGGTTGGCTGGCGGCAAAATGGCCCGGCAAAGCGGTGAAGATGCTCTTCATGCATGCCGATCCTGTTGCGGTTTATCCGCAAACATTGCTTACGGGGAAACTAAGCCCTGCCGCCATCGACAAATTGTTCGGCTGGTATTGGGCTTATCTGCGCCGCCTGAATGCTCGTTTCGATGGTTGCGTGGTCGCTGGCTCCTGGCTTGCCAAGCGTTTTGCCCAATACGGCCTGCGCAATCTGCATGTGGCGCCGTTCGGCGTCGAAACAAGCTGGTTCCAGCCAGGCCTGCGCGATGAAGCGCTGCGCCGCGAGATGCTAGCGCAATGCGGTCTCGGCCCCGACGCAGCCTTGGTGCTCAATATCGGCCGTCATCACCCGGAAAAACGCGTGCACACGCTGATCGATGTGATGCATCAAGCGCAAGAAGGGCGGCCAATCGGTTTCTATGTGGTGGGCGACGGCTTCATCCACGGCAGCATCAAAGCCAAAGCCGAAGGTGTGCCGCATGTTCACTTGGCTGGATGGTTGAAGGACCGCGATACCGTTGCCCGCACCTTGGCGAGTGCCGACGTGCTGCTGCACGGATCCAGCGCCGAAACCTACGGCTTTGCCGTGGCCGAAGCCTTGTGCTGCGGCACACCAGTGGTGGTCCCCAATACAGGCGGTGCCGCCGATCTCGCCGCTCCAGCTTATGCCGAAACCTATATTCCCGGGAATGCGGAAGACGGCGCACGGGCTTTGCTCAAACTTCTGTCGCGTGATCGGGTTCAGCTTTCCAAAGCCGCAGCCGATGCCGCGGCCCACCGGATCGGCGATCTGGACAGCCATTTCGACAAGCTATTCTCCCTCTTCGATCAGGCCTTGGAACGCAAGGCGGCACGAAATACAGTCCGGACACGAGAACCGGTTATCTGCGAGGATGCGTATGTTTCCCCGGAAGGTCTTTAGCCGACGGGCCTTTACAGCCCTGGCCATGACTGCTTTTTTTGTGATCGCTCCTGCGGCAGCCGAGATGAAGAGCGAAGTCACCGAACTCGACAAGATTCCACGGGTGCATCCGGAATATCCGCTGCCAGCCGAACCGAACCAGGTGTTCTATATCGAGCGGTCGTCCAATTCGAACACCGTGATTTACGCGGCCAACCTCGACAAGGACGGCAAACTCGACAAGGGCGAACCGGTCATCGCCTTCTGGCGCTGGTACAATGTCGATGGCCACAAGAAGTCGCTGAATTTCGCCGAGCGCATGATGGCCTATGGTATCAAATCAGTGAAGCATGACGGCCCGAACGGCTCTTACAGCTTCAAGATCGCGGCCATGCCGGAACGCCCCCTCTATATCGGGCTCGATGCCAAGGGGGCACCGGAGGTGTTCGGAAAAATCGGCAATCGCTGGGCCAAGCTCGCCTATGTTTATTTAGAGGTTGTCGATAAAGGGCTTTTGCCTGACGTACCTTCACTCGACCTCTTCGGCACCGATCGCGAAACCGGCAAGGCGCTGCACGAACATATCGTCCGGCATTAACGCCCGCCAGCGCCGCGGCGCTGGCGATTGCAGACAAACAGCACGGCGGCTGTTGCCGCAAACAACAGTACTGGCGCCGTAAACCCGGCTAGTATTGGCGGCATGAAGCCATTCTGGCCCAGGATAAGACCGGCCTTGATGGCGAAATGGGCGGTGTAGCCCGAAAATATGATCCCGATCAGAGCTGGCGCCGAGGTGCCATAAGCAAGAAACAGCATCGAAAGCGATGCCGCGAGCAAGGCCATGGCAGCCGGCAGGACCGCCTCTGCCAAAACCACATAAAGCCGTGTCGCATATTGTCCATGCGCATCAGGAACCGCATCGGAAGCCGCAAGCCGCGCCAGGATCGGCAGCGGAATATATTGCGGAACCAGATTGTACCAAGTGAGCCAAAGCGGATCCATTGAGAGCGAAACGGTGCGCTCCTTGAACGGCTGCATAACCTGACGAGTCGCACTGCCGAAGGCTGGCTTTTGCTCCCGTCCTCCAGTCCAGTATTGCCCGTTCGAAAGATGCCAGACCGACCTACCGGGATCGAGAGTTGCGATGGGCGCCGTATCGACTTCCAGCACCCGACCATCGGCACCACGTTTGAAGATCGCCACATCACGCAGAACTGGTGGCGGGCCGAATTCGATCTGAGCCCGTAACAACCCTTCCGGCAGCGCAATCCAGGCAGCCTTGGCAGGCTTAGAACGGTCAAGCGCCTCTCCGTCTCGCCCCAATCTCTCACGCATCTGGATGTCCATCGAAGCCGGGCCAAGATACCCATCCATGATGAAGTCGGCTGCCCCTAAGATAAGGCCAAGCAACAAAGCCGGTGCCAGGCATTGAATGGGGGAGCGGCCACTGTTCCACACCAGCATGCGCTCACCCGATTGGGTATGCGCGACTTCGGTCCATAACACGCCGACAAAAGTGGCAAAGGGCAGCAACGGCGCAATCAGTCCCGGGGTGCGAAGGGCTGCAAACCGTGCCACGTTCCAAACCGACGAAACGGCACCCGAACCGCGGGCTGCAATGATCTGGAACTGCGGCCATAAATCGATGGTGAGAGCAATGGCCAGGAGAATCGACACCACGGTGAAAACATGGCGCAAATAGCCGCCAAATAAATAGCGTGTGTGGCGCCCAAATGGCGCAAGCACGATCCGGCGCGTTTTGGAAACACCCGAGATCGCGTTCATGGTCTTGCCAATTGCGGTTGCGCGAGCTTGCCCTGCTCACGATAGATTTCGAACAGCAGCAGCGCCGCTAAGACACCCGTCACCGCCGCAGGTCCGCGCAAGGCTCCCAAAGGATCGAGCGGAACAATCACCTTAACCAGCCACACGCTGGCGACATTGAGGCTCATCAGCCCCATACAAGCCAAGGGCAAGGCGAAGTAATTGGTCCTGCGATTGGTCAGACACACAGCCGCCAAGGCCACAAAAGGGGCCAGAAGACATAAAAAGCTGCGTGCCAAACGCTCCCCCAAAAGACGCATATCATCACGATGACGGTTATCATTGGCATACTGCCCTTGCGAAAACTGGTCGAAGATCGACATCTCCTCGACACTGCTGCCGCGCGGATCGAAGGTGAGAAGCTCATCCGCCATCATGGCTTGCGTCACGTCGCCAGACAGCAGCGACATGTGCGAAACCTCCTTATTGGGCTTGTTGCAGTCGGTGCAGCTGGGTTGAGCAAGACCCGCGGCGGTGAACGTCTGTGAGGTGAACCCGCCAAGCTTGAGCACAACCCGCCCCGCCGCATCTGGCCCGTGCAAACTGGCGTGATCAGCGGTGACAACCCGGAATTTTCCGGGCGCGACATCCTCATACACAAACAGACCGCGTGTCTGAAAGGCGTTGGGATCCCCTTCCTTCACCAGCTTGCGCGCTGGCGCGAAAGCCACGCGATTGGGGAACTCGTAAAACTGCCCCGTGTTGATCCCGGTGCGCAAGGCACGGAATTCTGCGTTGAACAGCAATTGCCGCTCGGCAAAACGCGCGGCCGGATCAAGAATGCCGGAGACGGTCAAGGACGCGATCAACGCCAGGACTGCCACCATCAAGACAAGGTTGATGAGCTGATAGGGGCCCGTGCCCGCAGCCACCAGCACGAGAAGCTCGCGGTTTTCGCGCAGGCGCAAGGTCGTCCAATAGACAGCAACCAGAACGGCGATTGCCAGCGCCAGATCCACCACCTGCGTCGAGTTCCACATTAACAGCAAGAAGGACGAGCGCGGATCGGCGTGATGCTGGTAGACGGCCCGGAACACCATTGGAAAGCGCTCGGCCAGAAACACCGCTTCGAACAGCACCATGACAGTGACGACCAGCATAGCTACGCCACCAAAGAAGCGGCGGGCATAAAGCTGCGCAAAGGGCCCCGCCAGCAACCTCACAAAGGCCATGGCCCCGCGCCTGATCGCGTCGAGAATCCCCGGGGCCCTCATATGCGGAACTCCTCGCCGAGATAAACCCGGCGCACATCGGGATTGTCGATCAGGCTCTCGGCCGTACCGTGGGCCAGGACACGGCCACTCTCGATGACATAAGAGCGGTCCACCATGTTCAACAACTCGCGGGCGTTGTGATCAGTGATCAGCACACCGATATTGCGTTCCGTGAGGTGGCGCACCAAAGCCGCAATTTCCTCGATGGCTTGGGGATCGACCCGCGCGAAAGGCTCATCCAGAAGCGCAAAGGCGGGTTCGCAAGCAAGGGTGATCGCTATTTCGCAACGCCGCCGCTGCCCCCCCGAAAGCGTCCCCACCGGGTTATGGCGCAGATCGGTGAGATGAAATTGCTCCAGCAGTGTCTCGGTGATCACCTTGCGCACCTTCGCCGAAGGCTCGCGTACTTCCAGCACCATATTGAGATTGGCTTCCACCGATAAGCCGCGCGGCACGAAGGTGTCCTGCGGCAGATAGCTGATGCCGCGCCGGGCGCGCTCATAAAATGGCAAAAACGTAATCTCGGAACCGTCCAGTTCGATGCGGCCGGAATCGGGAACAATCAACCCCGTCAACATCTTGAAGCTGGTGCTTTTGCCCGCGCCGTTACGGCCGAGGAGGCCGACGATTTCGCCGCGCGAAACCTCCAAGGTCACGTCCTCGATGACGCGCCGTCCCCCGAGCGACTTCACCAGATGCTGTACGGATAACATGTCCTCGTCCAGGAGGGAGGGATGGCAGACGCTAATACAAGCGAATGATACAAGTTCGCGCAATTCTCTGTACAGGCAGGAACGCCTTTAACAGATTGGGCGGGTTAACAAAATAGAGCTCTAGGTTAGCAAGGCCGGAATATCGCCCAGCCCGATCGTGCGGATGCCTTCATGCTCGGCAAAGGCGAGCAGGCCGCCAAGCCGGGCCAGAATTGCCTCTGCCGCTTCGGCCCTATCCGCATATGGGCTGAGCCCCGGCATGATTTCGACGTTGTGAAACATGCAATTGAGGACCACCGGACGGCCGTTTTCGGCTGAGGCCGCGATTTCGTCCTTGGCGACCGAGACTAGCGCCTCGATGCTGCCTTTTGTGGGGCGCAGCCAACGCGGCTCAATCTGCCCCCCTATAACCGGCAGCCAGGAGAGCGCTGCCGGGCGGATAGTGACCGGGACTTCGAGCAAGGAGCCGGGTGTCGGCGAAACCTCTTCCGGCTTTTCCAGAACCGGCCAGTAAGGCTGGGTGGGGGCCCGGCGGAAGGAGGCTTGCGGCGCCCCGGCCTTGGTCCAATCCTTAAAGGGCGTGACGCTCGAATCCACCGAGTAGCCAAGATCTGCCAGAATTCCGAGGGAATGGCGGCCGATGCCGAATCGACCTGCCCGGAAGGAGCGCGGATTGCGATAGAAGGCAGCATGGAAAAGCGCTGTCAGCTCCCGCAGCTTTTCCCGCTCCGTGGTCTGGTCATAATTGCACTGAAAAGCCGCCGTCACCTCTGGCTCAAAAGCGTCCGGCCCAACAAACTCGCCATGCAAATGGGTGCCGAGCTCGCATTCCATTTCGATAGCGGCCAGCGCCGCCACCGAAGCCGGGTCGCGCATCACTTCGGGTGAAAGCAGATATGTGGGCTTGGCTTTATAGCGGCGGAAAAGCGGGTGGAGCCGTTCCGTAATACCAGCGGTAATGCCTGCAAAAGAAAGCGGCTTACGGGTCTTCCAACCAGGCCCCTTGTCACATTCGCAATCAATGGAAACACACAGATAGATCGAAGACGCGTCAGAACCAGCGGACATGCTCATGCACCAGGGAAATTTCAGTATGGGAGAAACCATACTTGAATTCCGCGATGCTGGCACGTTTTGGATCCGGATCCCCCTGAAGCGGAATGCCGCCGAGATCGAAGGTGCGAGCGCCTGCCTGCTTGGCCCACAAAATGGCATGAGAAATCGGCAGAACCATCTTGGGGAATTTCACCGGGAGCCCTGAAGAAGCCCCCAAGGCATAGGTCGCAAGCCCGCCATGGTTGGTGATGAGCACCACCGCAATCGGTTGGCCTTCGAATTCACTGACAAAAGCGGCGCCCTGTCCCCCGCTACCGCAGAAATAGCCCGCCAATGCCTCATACCAAGCATCCGCGGGCAGAGCCTTGCCGCCCAATTGCTGCAATTCCTCATGCATGCGGCGGAAAGATTGCATGTCTTCCGGCGCGGCCTGGCGCGCCGTCGCCCCAGCCCTTTCAGCCCGGCGAATCGCCTGCCTCGTCTTGGCAAGATTGGGCGCGCCAAAGGGCTCTTTTTCATCAATAGCGGTCAGATCGATCCGCAGGGAACGGGCATGACGGCCCGCAAAGCCTTGATGATCGGCGAACCCTTTCTGATCGAGCCATGCGTCTAGAGCGCGCGGCTCATCCGACCAATAGGGCATCACCGACAGGCGCGCGATCCCGTGGCGCAAGCTGGCCGAATGCAGCGCATCGAGAACATCAGGAATATCCTCCCGCCGATCGCAAACCGGACCGCGTTCCACCTGGGCAATCGGCAAAGGCAAGCCACTCAGCCGGCCGCGCAAAACCAGCGCCGCGCCGATGATCCGATTCCCTCTGCGAACCAAAAAATAATAAGGCGTGACGGGCTTGGCGGCTGCCGCTACGTTCGCCCAACAACGCGCCTGGGAATAATGCGTGCCCTGCGCCCTGGCAACGAATTCATCGTAATCCCGAGCATCGGAATCAGACAAATGGGTGGAGAAAACCGTCTGCAGCGCGCTCGCCGAAACTGACGTATGCGCGTGATCCGGATGTCCCCAAGTTGCGTCCATATGGAAAGCTCTGCAGCAAGGCCCGTTATTATACGCAGCAATACGCATCCTCCGTCGCGCATCAATTGCAGCAGCTCCAAAATTGTCCCAGGTTGTCGTAATGTAATGCGCATTGCGCTAGTTTTGGATGTTTCCCGGTACACATCGATTTCATGTCAACGATATTGAAAATTGTTCACGTCGTCGTTGCCGGGCAAATCGGCGGCGCAGAACGTTTCCTGACCGATTTGGCGACACGGGCCGATCGTTCGGGTGCGGATCATGGCATCGCGCTGATGACACCGAGTGACAAGCTGCGCGATTTCTTTCGTGATGCCGGTTTGAGCATTCATGATCGCGGCCCCGTACATGAGAACCCACTCGCTTATTTGTGGCGAAGCTGGGGACCACGTGACATCGCGTGGCTTGGTGAGGTGATCGCAAAAGAACAAGCTGATATTTTGCATTGCCATACATATGGATCACATGTGCTGGCGACACGCGCCGGGCAGCGCTTTCATCGTCCAGTCATTCGCACCGAACATGGGGTCCGTCATTATCGCGATCCAAGCTGTGCCTTGTTCCGGCATCGGGCCCTGAGAAATACGACCCGCATCGTGGCGGTCAGCGATTTTGTCGCCCGCACCATCGTGAGTTTGGCACCCGAGGCCGAAGGAAAAATCAGTGTCGTGCACAACGGCACGGACCTCTCCCATTTTACGCCGCAAACACCGGTCACAGAGACGCCATTCCGCGTGGCCGTGATTTCCAGGCTGGAACCCATCAAACGCCTGCATTTAGCGATCGAGGCCCTCACCCAAGCGCCACAAGTCCAATTGACAATTGCCGGTGACGGAGCCGAGCGATCCCGCTTGGAACAACTAACACAAGAATACGGTGTCACATCTCGTGTGCAGTTCCTCGGGCACCTGAATGATCCAAGGCCCGTTATTGCCGACTGTCACGCCGTCCTCAATTGCACCCAGGAGGAAGGGCTATCGCTCTCCTTGCTGGAAGCGGCGGCCATGGCCAGGCCTGCGCTGGCTTTCGCCTCAGGGGGGATTCCCGAAGTGGTTGTTGACGGCAAAACCGGCTGGCTGACCTGCGACGAAACCGCCTCCGGCCTAGCTGTCCTGCTCAATAAGGCGAGCGCCGATCCGGCACAAATGGCGGTATTCGGGCAGGCCGCAAGAAAAATGGCCGAAGCCGGCTTCGGCATCGACACCATGTGCGAAGCTTACGGGGCAGTGTATAGGGACGTTCTTTCGGAGCATGCCCTGGCTGGGCGTTAACGGATTACCGGACCTATGGCCGATGTTTTAGATCACGCGAAAAGCGCCGCCGTAAAACCTGCCGGGCGGCAGCTGCGCGTACTGTTCATCAACGATACGTCGCGCAACGGCGGCCCCGGCCGCACCATCCTTTATATCACCAAGTTCCTCGATCCCGCCCTCGTGCATCGCACGGTGCTGATCCCGCGCGATGGCATCGTCTCCAAGCGGCTGATCGCAAACCATGCCGCCGAGGTCGTGTTCCATGAACCGGGCCTGATCGAACACCCATTCGAACCTCTGACACGGCAGATGGAGCGCGACGATTTCGATGCCCCCCTGCATCTGAAAATCGGCAGAACACTGGGCAATATCGGACGCGCTTCGGCGGGTTTCATCCGCTTGATGCGACGCATCAAGCGCGAGAAATACGATCTCATTTTCTGCAACGGCACCTCGGCGGGCTTCCTCGGCGGCGCACTGGCGGCGGTGACGGGCGTTCCCGCCATCTGGCATGTGCTTTACCCCTCGGTGGCAAAACCGGTTCGCCGCCTGCACCAGCGCTTGGCGGCAAGCAAACATGTGAATCTCATCATCTGCGTCTCCAAGCCCTGCGAACCTCAATTCGACCATTGCCGCGAAAAAGTGCGTGCCATCCAGACCGCACTCGACATCGAGGAGTTCGATAGCACGGGGGTCGAGCCAGCCTTGCGCCGTGAACTGAACCTTCCAGCCGATACGGTGATTTTCGGCAGTCACGGCCGTATCGTGCCACGCAAAGGCTATCCCGAGATGATCCGCGCGGCCAAAATCATGCACGAAAAGCTGAGCGAGAGTGAACGCGCACGCTGCCGCTTCATTGTGCTGGGTGATACGCCGCAAGACATGTGGCCAGACCATCTCGCTGAATGCCGGGCCTTGGTGACTGAATTGGGCCTCGACGGCTTCGTACAGTTCATTGGCTTTCGTCCCGATCCGCGGGCCTATGTGGCTGATTTCGATGTTGCCGTTGTGCCAAGTGTCTATGAAGACCCTCTGCCGCGCGCCGTCATGGAATCCATGGCCATGGGCAAAGCGGTGGCCGCTTTTGCCATGGGCGGCATCAGCCAGATGATCGAAGATGGGGTGGAAGGGCGCCTCTACAGCGGCAAGCCACCGGACATCGAAGGGCTGGCAGAAGGCTGCCTCACCTATTTCCGCGATGCCGATATGCGCCGGCGCCACGGAGCCGCAGCACGCGCCCGCATCGAACAAGACTTTGACGCCAGGAAACATGCTCGCCGGTTACAGGACGAAATGTTCCGCTGCGTCGGAATCGGAGCCTAGTCAGACGCAAGTACAGTATTGCACGGGCCAATTGCAGCAAGCCCCCCTGCCGATGCTGATTGGGCTTGGTTCCGGCCAAGTTTTTCCATTACAAATGAGGTTGTTAGGACCAACATGCCAGCGAGCCGCCCGGTGCGGCCGTATGCCGGGGGCACGCATGACCGACGAAAAAGACATCTACGAGATCGTCGCCAAACAAGCCAAGGTCGAACCTACAAACCTCACTCCAAACACGCTTCTCTCCGATCTCGACCTCCAATCCATCGACGTTGTCGAACTCGTCTTTGCCATCGAAGAGAAATTCGACATTCAGGTGCCCTATTCTCCTAGTGATCAAGACGCGGCGGGTATTTCCTTCAAATCCGTCGGTGAGCTGGCCAATGCGGTGAAGAAACTCGTCGCCGAGCAGCATCCCGAAAGCGCTGCATAGAAATTCGCGAAAGGCTGACGGCATGAATCGAGTTGCCATCACCGGCATGGGCGTCATCTCGCCGCTTGGCAACGACACGGCCGCATTGTCGGAAAACCTGCGTGCAGCACGCGGGGGCATCGGGCCGCTCACGCTGGTCCCCCATGACCAGCTCATCATCAAAATTGGCGCAGAGGTCAAAAACTTCGATCCAACCGCGCATTTCACCGATAAGCAGCTGGGTCTCCTGGATCGCTGTGCCCAATTTGCTCTCGTGGCGGCGCGCCAAGCCGTGCGTCAAAGCGGCATCAGGTTCCGCGAAGAGCTCGGGTCAAGGTCCGCGGCCATCATCGGAGCCGGTGTCGGCGGCATGACCACGCTGGATGAGAATTTTCATCGCATCTATGCCGAGGGCCAACGCCGTCCCCATCCGTTGACTGTTCCCAAACTGATGATCTCGGCCGCGATGAGCCATATCACCATTGAGCACGGCATCACCGGTCCAGCCTTCACCGTCGCCAGTGCCTGTGCTTCTTCCAATCATGCGGTCGGTCTCGCTTATCAGATGATCCAGGGCGGCATGGTGGACGCGGTTGTTACCGGCGGCACGGAAGCCGTCTTCTGCCTGGGCGGCGTCAAAGGATGGGAAGCCTTGCGCGTCATGGCACCCGATACCTGCCGGCCCTTTTCAAAAAAACGCGCCGGGATGGTGCTGGGCGAAGGTGCCGGCATCTTCGTTCTGGAAAATCTCGAGCGAGCCCAAGCGCGGGGCGCCGAGATTCTGGGTGAAGTCATCGGCTTCGGCATGAGTTCGGACGCCGCCGATATCATTCTGCCCTCGGCCACCGGCCAAGTCGCGGCCATGGAAGCCTGTCTAAAAGATGCGAGTCTTGCTGCGGAAGAGGTCGATTACATCAACGCTCACGGCACCGGCACCGTGGCCAACGATGTCACGGAAACCAAAGCCATCCATAGTGTATTCGGCAGCCATGCCCGGAAACTCGCGGTCTCCTCGACCAAATCGATGCACGGGCATCTATTGGGCGGAGCCGGAGCCATTGAACTGGCCGCAACCCTCGTCGCCCTGCGCGACAGCTTCATTCCGCCCACGATCAATTACCTTGAGCCGGATCCGGATTGCGATCTCGACTACGTGCCCAACACAGCGCGAGAGGCAAAGCTGCGTGTTGCGCTTTCCAACTCCTTCGCCTTCGGCGGCCACAACGCGGTATTGGCCATCCGCCGTTAGGACGGCAGCGGCTCTTCGGCCGTGAAGAATGCGCTGAAGGCGCCGATGGAATGCGCAAGATCGGCCGCTCCGGCCAATTCCCGTGCCGAATGCATGGCGAGCATAGGCGCCCCCACATCGATCCCAGTGATGCCGAGCCCGGCCGTCATAATCGGTCCGATGGAGGAGCCGCGGCCATGATCGCAGCGATAACGGAACCTCTGTAACGGCACACCGGCATTCTTGCAGATGAGCGAGAACCAGGCCTCGGCGGCGGGTGCGATGGCATAATTGCCCATGGCGCCGCTCTTCAAGGCAAGCCCTTTGTTCAGCTCCGGCACATGCACGGGATCGGTTGCGGCCACAAAGGCGGGATGCTCGCCATGGGCCATGTCGGCACTAATCACCACAGAGCGGGCCTTGGCACGCCAGACATCCTCATCACCGTCAGCGTTGGCAGCGACGAGGCGATGGATAATGGCGTCCATCGTATTGGACTGCGCGCCGGTGAAGGTGCGGCTGCCGATCTCTTCGGAATCATAGAGTGCAATTGCGGTGGTCCAAGGCGCGGGCTTGGCCTGTTTCAAGAGCGCAGACAGCGCGGTGTAGCAGCTGAAGAGATTATCGAGGCGCTGGGCACTGATGAGATTGCCGCCCGCACCGATACGCCGTGGCGGTAAAACGTCCGAAAGTTCAAGATCAAAGCTGAGGATCGGCCCTGGATCGCGACCGAGTTGGGCGGCCGCAGCGTCCTGGATAAGGCCAAGCCCGGATTTCTCACCATCGCCGACCACGACAGCGAAATCCTTTTCGCGATCGAAGGTGTAGGTATCACTCCCCTTGTCTTGGCGGAGATGAATGGCGAGGGATACCGCCCGAACCGGCAGGTCTTTCAAATCGACCAAGATGCGCTCGACGTTTTTCTCGCCACAATAAAGCGCGCCGGTCAGCTTCAGATCACGATCCAGCCAAGTGTAGAGCAGCGGGCCTCCATAGATTTCGGTGGTGAGATAATGAAGATTACGGGCCTTCATATCCGCGCGCGGGCGGACCTTCAGTACGGGACTGTCCGTATGCGCCACAATGATCCGCAAGCCTTCGTTCGCCGCAGCTCCCGAGCCCTGACGCCAAGCGGCGATCGCTTTACCGCCCCGCACGACGAAATAGCCCTTGCCCGGTTCCAACTGCCAGCGCCCAGCTTCGGTTAGCTCCGTGAAACCGGCCTCGGTCAGTTGACGCGCCACTTCGGCAACGGCGTGGTAAGGCGACGGGGACCTTTCCAGGAAGGAAAGAAAGTGATCGGGATTCACGGGCGACCCATGCGGTTAGGATTTCTGTCTGCAATCACGATTGGATGGCGACAATCATCCTTTTCCAATCGCACCGGCTGTCAAGGCAAGTCAATCCGCCGGCTGGCTGATGCAGGATGCCCAAAGAACACACTACCCTACGCTGTAAATCCGAATTAACCCTCTGGATTACATTACAATTTGCCGAAGTTCACAGCCGCGACAAGACGCACGGCTTCCGCTTCCGGCATTGTCAGGCCACAGTCGCATCTTGCGCAGACCGGAATAGGGCGTTACCTGCCCGGCCGGTCCCGCATCACCTAGAACGAGAACGCCTATGCAGCAGCTCAACGCCTCTCACCTTGGCGGCAAACCTCGCCCGACGCCACGGATCCTGCAATTCGGCGAGGGCAACTTCCTGCGCGCCTTCGTCGATTGGAAAATCGACCGTATGAACGAAAAAGCCGGCTCCGATTGGGGCGTGATTGTCGTACGCCCAATCGCCGGCGGCAATCCGCATACCTTGAACGAACAGGACGGGCTTTACACCGTGCTCTCACGCGGCGTGAGGGAGGACGGGTCTACTGCGTCCGATGCACGCCTCATCACATGCGTGCGGCAGGAACTCCCGAGCCATGAAGATTGGCAAGGCGTGCTGGCCCTGGCGCGCAATCCGGACATTACCGTCGTGATCTCCAACACGACAGACGCCGGGATCGCCTATGTACCCAATATTTCTTACGCCGATTTGCCACCGGTGTCATTCCCCGGGAAGATGACGCGCCTTCTGCACGAGCGCTGGAAGCATTTCGGCGGCAAGGCCGAATTCGGCTGGCAGATGATCGCTTGCGAATTGATCGATCATAACGGCGACGAATTGCGCCGCATCGTGTTGCAACATGCCGAAGAGTGGGGTCTGGAAGCAGAGTTCATCGCCTGGGTGCGCGAGGCAAACGCCTTCTACAATACGCTGGTCGATCGCATTGTGCCCGGTTATCCGCGCGCCGATGCGGAACAATTGGAAGCCGAACTCGGCTATCGCGATCTCTTCATGACGGTGGGCGAGTATTTCCATTTCTTCGTGATCGAGAAGAAGGCCGGTCAACCGGCATTGCGTCTACCCTTGGCCGATTACGACGAAGCGACCATCGTGGTAGAAGACGCTACGCCGTATAAGGCGCGCAAAGTGGCGATCCTGAATGGAGCGCATACCGCGCTTTGCCCGCTGGCCCTGATCTCGGGAATCATGACCGTCGGCGAAGCGGTCACCACCCCGACCGGCGCCAAATTCCTCGACCGGCTGTTGAACGAAGAAGTGATCCCCTTTCTCACCTTGCCGAAAGACGAATTGCAGGCTTTTGCCGCGGAGGTTCTCCGGCGCTTTGCCAATCCGTTCATCCGCCATCTCTGGTACGACATCAGCCTCAACGGGCTGGTGAAATATCAGACACGCAATCTCGACCGCTTAGAGGCCTATGTCGCGCGCTTCGGCCGCCCGGCTCCACTGAACACGCTATCGCTCGCCGCCTGGCTGGTGTTCTATCTCGGACGCTATCCGGGGGCGGCCGAACTGGCGCCGCGCGATGCGGCCGATATCCTCGCAAGAGTGAAAGAAATTGGCGCCTTGGATGATGGGACGCCGAAAGGCCGAGAAACAATGGTTGCCGCTTATCTCGGCGAAACCGCGTTCTGGGGCAAGTCGATCGACACCGCGGCTTTGCGCGCTACTGTGCTAGCCGATTTTGCCTTGCTTACCGATAAGCCGCTGACCTTCGAGCGGCTGGCGGAGATCATTGCCGCGCGGTGAGCAGTACTCTCAATTTCCTCCAAGGGCGCGTCTTCGGCGCGCCCTTTTTTGTATCGTTCGTAACGCCATCACGAAATATTGATGCCAGCGCCAAAGAGAAAGCCCCCCAGCACAAGCTGAGGGGCTAAAGAGATAAAGCGATATTACCAGTTGGCGCGCATAATCAGAGAGAACTTGCGCTCTCCTTCCACCCATTCGTAATTATGCAAATTCGACATCGTAGTGCCGATCTGCAGAACCGTGGTCTGTGCGAGCATGTTGCTCACTTGCACACCGACCTTGTAATGATCCAAGAACGAGTACAGCACGGACGTGTCGAGCTGGCCGTAATTCCGCTGGAACACCGGCTCCGCCAAATTCGTCGCATAGCTGCTTACCAAGAAGCTCGAACGCCAGTTGTAAGCCAAGCGTGCAGAAATCCCGAACTTCTCGTAGATCAGGGCAACGTTGTAGCTATCGTTGGACATACCCTCCATCGGCAGCGAGGTGTCATTGGAGTACGTGATAGCAGAGCTGTTCGAATAGTCGCCAACGCTGTTATGGCCACCCGAGTTATAGAGCTTGGTATAGTTGGCCTGAACACCGAGGCCACCCCATACTCCGGGCAGGTAGTCGTCGAAGAATTGAGTATACTGGGCTTCGAGGCCGTCAAGCTGGCCCTTGTCGCCGTTTATGTAAGTGCTGACGTTGAATGTCTCGGTCACACCGTTGCTGGTGAGCGTCATGGATTCGGCACCAGACATTACGTAGTTGGAGATGGTCTTGTGGAAGTAGGCCAGCGCCAAGCTGCTGCTCTTCGAGAAGTACCATTCTGCGCTGACGTCATAGTTCTGCGAATAGGTCGGCTTGAGATACGGATTGGAGCCGGAGCCGGTTTTCGCACCACTGCTTGCAAACGTTCCGGTATTGTCCGTCCCCGTCGTGGCATCCGCCGTCCCGAAGGCGAACCCGACCGATGTGTAGTTTCGCATCTTCGACAACTCCGGCCGCACCAGCCCTTGCGAATAGGCCAAGCGCAGGAGCAGCTCATCACTCAAATGGGCGATAAAGTTGAAGGACGGCAGAGCATTGGTATAGCTGTTTTTGACTGGCGCATAGGAGACGTTGGTGCCAGTCGAACCAGCAGAGGAGGTGCCGCCCGCGAAGGTGATTGCTGCATTGCGATCCGTGCAGACAGTGGCAGCACAAGCCGTAATCGATGGCAGCTTCAGATAACCTTCACCGCTGTCGTAATCGGTATGGACGATTCGCACGCCAACATTACCGTTGATCGGGATGTTCAGGCCGAACAGATTATCGTGAGCGAAGTCCGCCTGCATGTATCCGGCGAAGGTATTTTCCTTCTGATTGCTGATACCGGCCGTTGAGGACGATCCGGAAGTGCCGGTGTAGAGATAATTGCACTTGTAAGCGACGCCAGTGCAGGTTCCGTAAAGCGCAATAAGCGGCGTCCAGACACCGGTGCGGCCGACCGATGTGGACATCGTTTCCGCAGCCTGGATATCGCTCCACATTTTATAGGGATTCTTTAGCCAGCTCATTTTCGGCTCCCACACGGAAGGCATCTTGCTGCCGAACACGTCCGGGAAGTCGTAGAGCGTCGTCGCGCTGGACGCGACACTTGAAAATGTCGGAGCGGCCGCTGCGCAAGCTGCCAGATTGGCGGCTTTGGCAGTCGACGCACTGCCGGTGGTATCGTTGTTGTTACAGCCGCCATAAGACCAGGTCTCGAAGCCGATACGGCCCCAATGCCAGCCGGAATTACGGGTGATCGCCTGCTTGAGACCGACGCGGAAACCCGCCTCGACAGATTTCAGCAAATCAAACAGCCCGCTGCCGCTAAATGTGTAAGTCGCGTCGCCACGGGTGGTGTAGGCGTGGGCATAGTTGTTTTCATAATGGTCCATCGCCGCGGCCCAGAGATAATTGCTCTGATCAGCAAGAGCAGCGGTGCCCGTCGAGTTGTAGGTGAAGCTCGGCGAATTGTCGGAAATATCCACGCCGACATTGATTTCCGGTGCCGTAGAAAAGAGCTTTCCGCCGCCCGTGGCACCGGTCCAGGTGCGATAGCCGTCGTTCTTGAGCATATTATACACGGTCATGCTCTGCATGGTCGCGCGCGAGTCGATGTAGTTTGCATCCAGTTCGAACTGCCAGTTTTCGGTCGGATTGTATTTGGCGTTCAGTTCGAAGTTCTTATTGATATGGTGGCGTGCATCGAAGCGGGTATCGAAGTAGTTGGCAGCCGTGGAACTGGCCGCAGCGTTGTAGATCGTTCCGCCGGTCCAATAGCCGCTCGCATCATATTTGTAGCTGGCGACGGAGTTCGCCAGCGCCGTCGTGTTGGCTGAAGCCGCATAAGGCATGACATAAGAGCCGGACGAACTCACTTCCGGCACGATCCAAGCTACATTGTGCTCGTTGCTCTGCGGCTCGGCTTTGGAGAATATTCCGATGAAGGTGACTTCCAGGGCTTCCGTCGGCCGCCATTGCACCGTCGTATCGATCGCGATGCGCGGCTGCTTCCAATCCATATGGCGATATCCGATCATGCCATAGGTATTGGTATAGCCCTTTGGGAAGGTAACGGTTTCGCCGCTCACCTTGCCGGTGTTGTTCCACGGATCGGTGGACACGACGTTGTTGGAAGACAGCAGATTCTGGTAGTCCGCCGAGACCAGCACACCGACTTCGCCGAGCTTGGTGTTGAACCTGTCGCTATAAAGAGCATTGATGGAGGTCGCGCCGTGATCGGAAAGCTGACCGTAGTTGAGGTTGCCCGAAAACGCGATGCGGCGGCCGTCAAAATCGAAAGGCCGGCGGGTCTTTAGATTCACCGTGCCGCCGACACCGCCTTCGATCATCTTGGCACTCGGGTTCTTGTAGAGGTCCACACCTGCCATCAAGTCGGAGGAAATATCGGCAAAGCTGATCGTGCGTCCGTTTTCGGCTCCAAAGGTTTCTTCGCCGTTGGTGAGCGATTCCACCCAGGACAAACCGCGGACGAACACGCCGTTGCCAAAGCCGGCCCAGCGCAGCGGATCGGTGACCTGGTCCGTGCGCGTAATCTGCACGCCTGGCACGCGCTGCAAGGCTTCCGCCACGCTGCTGTCGGGAAGTGCGCCGATATCGACGGCCGTGATGGAATCCACCACCAGATCGGAATTCTGCTTGATGGCCTGAGCGGATTGCAGTGACGCGCGAATGCCGGTCACCGTCACCGTTTCCAACGTCTCTTCGGACAAAGCCGGCGTGAAAGACAAAGCGGCCGTGCTGGCCAATATGGTTGTGCCAAGCAGTACAGCGCGCGCAGCGCTGATACTTCTCTTAGTGTACATGCGGTTTCTCCCTCAATCCTCTCTGGTACGAGGCATTTTTGCCGTTTGCGGGCCTTTGAGCCGTGCACGCGCGCGCCGGCTTGCGCCGTGTGTTGATAGCGATCGTGCGATTTCCCTCATCCGCCCGCGCAAAATGATATCGCTATCATTTTCCACATCAAGAAATGGAGGCAGGCATCAGCACAAGTGGGGTCGCGAAACTGCAACCTGGCCCGAGCGCGGGATACTTTTTAATATTCCAATGACACACGGTTACACTGAATCAGATAGCGATCTTTCAGGCCGCGTTCCGTGTGCTGCAATATTTGATGTTTCGATCCGCGTTATGAGGCGGCTCGTCAGCGCGCTTGGCCTCGATGTCATTCGACGCACATAACACTTCGTTCGTACTGGTCACTCAACAGTTCAACGTGAACTCTATGAGCCGCTTCACATCCAATGTGCTGCTGCCGTTTGCCCAGTTCGAACGCGAGATCATGGCGGAGCGCATTCGAGGCAAGGTGCTGCCTCGAAAAAGAAGAACTCTGGCTCGGAGATATCGTTCCACTCGGTGAAGGCACGGAAACATCGGGGTTATACGGAATAACCCCGGCGGCACCCTTCAACGAGGAAAGGATTGGTGGGTGATACAGGAATCGAACCTGCGACCCGCTGATTAAGAGAGAACGTGCTCGGGTGTTAAGCGTTTGATTTCATTCATGGTCGTTCGACTCAAAGGTGTCTTTTGGGTGCAAATGGGATCAAATGGTTACACATTGAGTCGAACGTTTTTTGCGTGCTGGGCACGACCGCCGAAGATTCGTTTGCGGCCTCATCACGGTCGGTCTTATGTCCGGTTCGAGCCCTTTTCCGGTCCTTCGGAATTGGTCCGACTTGCGCCAAAATACGACATTCCAGCTGTGATAAACTGCGCGTTCGAAGCAGCGAGCACCAGACATGCGCACGTGGAGAACGGTATTGAATTTTTGGTTGGCCACGGCCGCCTTCGGATTGGCTCTCATTCCATCCTTTGGGGAATGCATCCATCCCGGACAGCAAAGGGTTTGGGTGGCATGGTCGAACGAGACGCCCCGGCGCTTGAGCTCGCCCGATTGTCGGTGGACGCTCGTTCTTCGAGAATCCAAAGGTGACGACGAACGGTCCTTTGCCTATGCTCGCGATGAGCAAACTGGTCGACAGCACCGGTTGTTCGACATTTACCGCAATGGCATCGTTCATTGGGGAAGCGACGGCAACAGCTTGTTTGTCGAAGATTTCTACGCAGCGGGACAGGGCCGCTTTCTTTTGTTTTCACCGCTAGACGCAGCAAGCTCAAAGCAAGATGGGCTAAAAATGGATCACGCCATCCGGGCGGACGTTTCGCGCCGGATAGGACGTGGTGAACCAATCTGGAACTACTATGTGTCGTTTGTCGCCTGGCAGAAGGACCTATTGGCGGTAACCGTGAGAGTTGACACCACGCGCGACAAAAAGGGCGGCCCCTACATCGAATATTGCTTTGGCTACGAGGTCACGACGAAGCCTTTCGCAATTTCCAAGGTGTTCAACACAGAAGAGCTTAAGCAACGATACGGGCGAACTTGCACCAACTAATGGGGCTCAAATGGAACGTCCACTTTTGGCGCATCCAGGAAATAGATCGCGCGCCGTGTAGGTCCGATGTTGAATGAAGAGCAGACATTCGCGACTGCGACGCTGCCATTCGACACGGAGCAAACAAAAGTCAGCGAAAAGTCGAACGTTTTGGAAAGCTAAGTGCTTGAAAATCCGTCGGCAGCCCTGCTTCGCCAAAAGGCTTCGCAGAGCATTTTTCGCGGCAGCGCCGCGAAAAATGGTGGGTGATGCAGGAATCGAACCTGCGACCCGCTGATTAAGAGTCAGCTGCTCTACCGACTGAGCTAATCACCCGAAGGAGGCGGGCGTATAGCAGCCTGAAGCGCCCCTGTCTATGACAGAGTGTGCGCCAATTCGGCCCGGCAAGCAGGGCTGCCGCCCAAAAGCTGGGGACAGATTCCGCCAGCCAGGAAAACCCAGCCAAGACGCTGAAATTTCAGATAATTCCGGTGGAATGGCGGGGGATTTCCACCTGCCGATGCACGTGAACCGAGAGCAGAATCCCGAACCCGAACATGACAGCCAGCATGGCGGTGCCGCCATAGGAAATCAGCGGCATCGGAATGCCCACCACCGGGATCAGCCCCATCACCATCATGCCGTTGATCATGATGTAGAAGAAGAAGTTGAGGGTGATGCCGATGGCCACCAAGCGGCCGAACTGGCTGCGGGCCTGGATGGCCGTCTGCACGCCATAGCCGATGACCGTGGCAAACAGGATCAAAAGGGCGATGCAGCCGACGAAACCGAACTCCTCGGCAAAGTTGGTAATAATAAAGTCCGTCTGCTTTTCCGGCAGGAAGTTGAGACGGCTCTGAGTGCCTTGCAGGAAGCCTTTGCCGGCCGCACCGCCCGAACCCACAGCGATCTTGGCCTGGGTGATGTTCCAGCCAGCGCCCAATGCATCCGATTCCGGATTCAAGAAGGTCATCACGCGAGCCTTCTGGTAATCATGCAGCACGAATTTCCAGGCCACCGGAACGGCGGCAGCGATGGCGGAGATGGTGGGGGCGATCCACCACCAGGAAAGACCGGCGAGGAACAACAGGGAGCAGCCGTCCAGCACCAGAATGATGGTGGTGCCAAGATTGGGCTGCAACGCCACCAGTACGGCGGGCATGCCGATCATGGCCAGCGGCACCATCAGGCGCAGCGGTTTGGAGACATCCTCCACACTCTGGCCGTGGAGGAATTTGGCGAGGGCCAGAATTTCCGCGATCTTCATCGGCTCGGAGGGCTGCAATTCCAACGGCCCCAGGGTGATCCAGCGCTGGGCGCCCAAATGGGCCATGCCCATCAGCTCCACCCCGAGCAGGAGCAGCAACGAGGCCGCATAAAAGGGATAGGCGAAGTTCATCCAGACGCGGATGTCCACCATCGCCACCACGATCATGATGATGAAGCCGACGACAAAGCGGATGAGCTGCTTGCCGGCCCAGGGGTCCCAGGAGCCGCCCGCCACCGAATACTGCATGGCAAAGCCGATCGAGGCGATGATGGTGATGATCAACACCAGACCCCAATTGATCTCGTAGAGCTTGTCGGCGATCGAGAGATGGCGCCTGGCGGCGGCGTAGGGGCGCAGCATCAGGTACCCTCCCCTTTGGTCAGATTTTGCGCGGCGCGAATAGGATAGGCGACCGGCATTTTCACCGGATCGCGTTTCTGAGCGAACAGAAGGATGTCACGCGTGGCGGCAACCTGGGGATGGGGATCGGAATTATGCTCGACGATGCAAGCGCAGGCATAACGAGGATTTCCGACCGGTGCAAAAGCAACGAACAAACCGTTGTCACGCATGGCCCAAGGCACCTGAGAGTTGGATTTGACCCCGCTCTGACGTTCGGCCTTGGTGATGACGCGAACCTGGGCCGTGCCGGTCTTTCCGGCCATTTCAAAACCAGGCTCCGCGATATGCCAAGCAAAGGCGGTACCGCCGGGTTCGCAGACGGCTGTCATACCCTTGCGCACGGCATCCAGCGCTTCCTGGCTGAAAGGCAAAACTGACGGTTCCACCCGCGGCTGAAGAATCGAGCCTACCTGATGCACCAGGCGCGGCGTCACCGCCTTGCCGCTGGCGATGCGCGCCACCATCTGACAGAGCTGAAGCGGCGTCGCCAGAACATAGCCCTGACCGATACCGGCGCTGAGACTATCGCCCTGTTGCCATGGCACGCCGTATTTCGCGAGCTTCCAGGCCGCACTCGGCATGCAGCCTTGGACCTCCCCCGGCATTTCGATGCCGGTCGGCGCGCCCAGCCCCAAAGCGCGGGCGGCTGCTTCCATCTTGTCGATGCCGAGCCGGCGCGCCACTTCATAGAAGAAGATGTCGCAAGACACGGCGATGCCGCGGTTGAGATCGACCCCGCCATGGCCGCCCTTTTTCCAGGCCCAGCAATGGAACTCATGATTGCCGAGGGTCATGGAGCCGCTGCAATGGACCTGCAGATCCGCAAGGCCGTTCTCCATGGCGGCCACGGCCATTGCCGTCTTGAAGGTCGAGCCCGGCGGGTAGGCACCGCTCAAGACCTTGTTCATCAGCGGCTTGTGATCGTCGTGCAGCAAGTCCTGCCACTGCGTATTGGTGATGCCGACATTGAAATTGTTGGGGTCGTATCCAGGCGTCGAGACCAGCGCCAAGACATCGCCGGTTTCAACATCCATCACCACACAAGCCGCGCTTTCGCCCGCGAGGCGTTCCTCGGCATAGCGTTGCAGCTGGCAATCGATGGTCAAATAAACGTCCTGGCCGGGCTTGCCGGGAACATTCGACAATTCGCGAATAACACGGCCATAGGCATTCACCTCGACACGGCTGCCGCCGGCATCGCCGCGCATCTGGGAATCGAATTGCCGTTCGATACCGCGCTTGCCCACCCGGAAACCGGGTTGGGACAGCAAAGGATCGTCGTCAGTCTCCTGATCCTTCTGGCTGGCCTGCGCCACATAACCGAGAAGATGGCTCATCTCGTCGCCATAAGGATAAGCGCGCGTCTCGCCGATATCAGGCTGAACACCCGGCAGATAGGGCAGATGCTGGTTGATACGCGCGAACTCGTCCCAGGTAAGATTCTCGGCGATCGGGACCTGGGCAAATTTCTTGTTCTGCGCCACCTCGTGCAAAACCTTATCGCGCTGGCGCGGATCGATCTGGATGATCTTGCCGACGGCATCAAGGGCAGCGTCCACCCCCTGGCTCGCCTGTTCGGCCACGATCACGACGCGGTAATTGCGCCGGTTGGTAGCAAGCTCGGTCCCGAAGCGGTCAATGATGCGGCCGCGAGGCGGAAAGATGAAACGCTGGCTGATGCGGTTGTTTTCCGCATCCACCTTGTATTCGGCACCCTTCATGATCTGCAGCTGATAGAAGCGCCCGCCCAGCACCGCCAAAATCGCGCCCATGCCGCCGGACATCATCAAAGAGCGGCGCGTGAAGGTCGCGTAACGGCTTTTGTCTTTGCGGTCGAACAGCGGCATCAGAACTCACTCCGCAACGGACCGACGAAGCGACGGTGCATATAGGCGAGCACAACCACGACTGGGATGTAAAGGATCGAGGTGACGGCGAATTCCTTAATCGAACCAGTCACCGGCATCAGATGCCAATGGTAAAGCGAGAAGATGACGTAGTGGGCACTGCAAGCAACCAAGGTTGCCGTGGCAAAACCTAGAATAGCGCCAAATCCCGACAGTCCCGCGAAGGCATCTCGCTGTTTGTCGATGATCGCATAGGTCGCCACGAAAGAAGCCGCCCACAGGCCCGGCGGCTCGCCCGAGACGATGTCGTGAATGAAGCCAATCAGGAAAGCCCAACCCGGCGTCATCAAATCCGGACGCACCAGACACCAATAATAAACCGGCATCAGGGCGTACATCGGCGCCGGAATCCAACTGCCGAAGGCTGAAATCGGCACATTGGTGATGACCACCCCGAACAGCCCGAACAGCACGGGAATAACGTTCGAGGCAACCCGATTACTGCCAAACCCGCCCAAACGTTCCACGGCCGGCCTCACTGATCACCCGGTTCAGCATTGTTGACCGGTGCATTGGCCGGCCCCTGCTGCGGGACGACCGCCGGTTTCTGCCCCGGAGGCAGCGGCGGCTTATACACCGGAGGCGGCACAGGCATCACCTGGCTGGTGGCCGCTTGCGGCTGCGGAGCCGCCGGGGCAAGGCCAGCCGCCGTTACCGGCAATTCCTGCTGCCCCACGCTCGGCGGATGCTCCGGCTTCTGCTTGAAATCGACAATCTCGACATCCTGCGCCGTGGTCTGATCGGCAAACAGCGCCACGCGGTAATGACTGCCGTCCTTGACGATGACGCCAATCGGAATACCAGCCGGAAGAATATCACCGTCGCCCGAGGTCACGACCTGGGAATCCGGCTTCAATTCAACACCGCGGGCAAGGGTTTCGATAAGAGGCATCGGCGAGTTGTCCCCGCTCATGATCGCCTGGTCGGTATTGGGCTCAATCGACACCGGAATGCGGCTGTTCAAATCGGTCAAGAGAATGACCCAGCTCGTATGCTCACCCGTAAGATACACCCGCCCGATCATGCCGCGCTGGTCGACCACCGCCTGCCCGGGCTTGGCCCCATGGGACTTGCCGGCATCCAGGATCATGGTCTGCAAGAAGGGATGATTGGCCCGCCCGATCACCCGCGCCACCACGCTGGACAGCGCCGGATCAGGCACCGCATTCAAAAGCAACTGATAGCGCTTCAAGCGCTCGGTCAGCACCTGGGCCGTGTTGTGCCATTGTTTGAGGCGCGCGTTCTCTTCCTTGAGCTTCAGGTTCTCCTGATAAACCCAGAAGATGTTGCCGATGGATCCCATCCAGCGGCCCATTGTTTCCATAGGCGTGCGCGAGGCTTCCAGCGCCGGCTGCATCCAGTCGATCACGCCCGTACGGGCGCGATCGAACAAAGAAGATTGAGCCTTACCAAGCAGAACCAGAAAGATCGCCAGGACGGCGACGACAGTCAACGGCAGATGGGCTCTGCCGCGCGACCGCGAAATCTTCCAGCTCCCATTGCCCATACCAACTCCGACGCACGGCCTCCCTAGAACGGCGGGCTATCAGAAGGCCGTCGATAGAACGTGCCGCATGCCTTTCGTATTTTCCAGCACCCGGCCGGTACCGAGCGCCACGCAGGACAGGGGATCATCAGCGATGGAAATGGGCAAGCCCGTTTCTTCGCGAAGAACCTGATCCAGATTGGCCAGCAAGGAGCCGCCGCCCGTCAACACGATACCCTTGTCGACGATGTCGGCCGCCAGTTCGGGCGGCGTGGCTTCCAAAGCCACCTTCACCGCTTCGACAATGGCCCCGACCGGTTCGGCCAAAGCTTCGGCAATGTGGCGCTGGGTGATGGTGATTTCCTTCGGCACGCCGTTCAGGAGATCGCGCCCCTTGATTTCCAGCGTGACGCCGGTGCCGTCTTCCGGCGGCGCCGCAGAACCGATTTCCTTCTTGATGCGCTCCGAAGAGGCTTCGCCAATGAGCAGGTTCTGGTGACGGCGGATGTAGGCGATGATCGCCTCGTCCATCTTGTCGCCGCCCACGCGCACCGAACGGGAATAGACGATGCCGCCGAGGGACAACACAGCCACTTCGGTGGTGCCGCCGCCGATATCGACCACCATCGAGCCGGTGGGCTCGCTGACCGGAAGACCTGCCCCGATCGCGGCCGCCATCGGCTCCTCGATCAGGAAGACGCGGCGGGCGCCGGCCGACAAGGCCGATTCCTGAATGGCGCGCCGTTCCACGGCCGTCGAGCCCGACGGCACGCAGACGATGATCATGGGATTGGCGAAAGAGCGGCGGTTATGCACCTTGCGGATGAAATGTTTGATCATTTCTTCCGCCACTTCGAAATCCGCGATGACGCCGTCGCGCATCGGCCGAATCGCTTCGATATTGCCGGGCGTCCTGCCCAGCATCATCTTGGCGTCGTTACCGACCGCACGAACCTGCTTCTTACCTCCTCGATTGATGGTGGCGACCACCGAGGGTTCATTGAGCACAATCCCGCGGCCCTTCACGTAAACCAGGGTATTCGCGGTCCCAAGATCAATCGCCATATCGCTCGACAGCGCGCCGAGAAGACTGCCGAACATGCTTAACCTGCCATTCCTTTCCCAACCAGACGCGGGGAGCCTTGCAACGACCGTACCTTAGAAACCAGCCCCGGCGGATGACCACCAGGGCCGGCTCGTTTCATTGTGCGACGTTCAGGGCCTCGGGCGCCTGCTTCCTTCGTTTCACCAAGAGTTTGTTCAATGCATTAACATAGGCGTAGGCAGATGCCACAAGCGTATCGGTATCTGCCCCGCGTCCTGTCACCGTGCGACCATCTTCCTCAAGACGGACACTGACGTCCGCCTGGGCGTCGGTGCCGTGAGTCACCGCCTTCACTTGATAGAGCTGCAGATTCACGGTGTGCGGGAAGAGTTCGCGAATGGCATTGAAGATCGCGTCCACGGCACCGTCACCGGTCACCTCGGCCTTCTTCTCCTCGCCATTGATCAAAAGGGTCATTTCCGCGGAAGGCGGGATGCCCACCCCGGTCATAACCTTCAAAGCCTTGACGACGATGAGATCCTGGGCTCGGACGATTTCGTCATCCACCAGCGCCACGATGTCTTCGTCAAAAACGGTCTTCTTCTTGTCGGCCAAGGCCTTGAAGCGCCGGAAGGCATCCTCGAAGGCGGCATCGCCCAGCTCATAACCCAATTGCACCAGCTTGTCCTTGAAGGCATGGCGGCCGGAGAGCTTGCCCAGCACCAGCGAGGTCTCTTTCACGCCCACATCCTCGGGGCGGATGATCTCGTAGGTTTCCACGTTCTTCAGCATGCCGTCCTGATGGATGCCGCTTTCATGGCTGAAGGCGTTCTTGCCGACAATGGCCTTGTTGTACTGGACCGGGAAGCCTGTGACATTGGAGACGAGCTTGGAAGCCCGCGACAGCATCGTGGTGTCGATGCCCGTGGCAAACGGCATCCGATCCTTGCGGACCCTCAGCGCCATCACGACTTCCTCCAGCGCGGCATTACCCGCCCGTTCGCCGATGCCGTTGATCGTGCATTCGATCTGACGCGCACCAGCCAGAACCCCCGCCAGGGAATTTGCCACGGCAAGCCCCAGATCATTGTGACAATGGGTGGCGATAATGGCCTTATCGATGTTGGGCACCCGGTTGAACAACATCGTAATGAGGTCAAAGAATTCCTGCGGCGTGGCATAGCCGACTGTGTCGGGAATGTTGATCGTCGTGGCGCCGGAGCGGATTGCCAGTTCCACACAGCGGCAGAGAAAATCATGTTCGGTGCGGGTGGCGTCTTCGGCGCTCCATTGCACGTCTTCCACTAGATTGCGGGCATGGGCGACGGAAGCCCCGACTGCATCCAGAACCGCATTCGCCCCCATATTGAGCTTGTGCTTCATATGGACGGGGCTGGTGGAAATAAAAGTATGAATGCGCGGACGTTTGGCGTGCTTCACCGCCTCACCCGCCCGGTCGATATCCTTGAAACCAGCCCGCGACAGGCCGCACACCGAGGCATTCTTCACGCGGCGCGCGATCTCCGACACGGCGTCGAAATCTCCCACCGAAGCAATGGGAAAGCCCGCTTCGATGATGTCGACGCCCATGGTGTCGAGGAATTCCGCGACTTCGAGCTTTTCCTCGAAGGTCATCGCCGCGCCTGGCGACTGCTCGCCATCGCGCAAGGTGGTGTCGAAAATTCGTACCCGGTTGTTTCCAGCAGTGTTCGTGCTCATGGCCATAGGTTCCTTCCGTTTGCCGCCTTGGCGGCTTCAATCGCTCCTTTCGTCTGAAGTCCCCTAAACACCCGGCGCGGACATCCGCACCCGCCGGCGCCTAGGGGCACCTAAGGAGGAGAAGCTGGCCTTTCAGCAAACCGAGGGAAGGACGGGGCGTGAGACCTGCGCGCGCGCCAACGGCAGCGGAGAATCCGCTGCTTGTGTCATGCCGTGCCGCACCTTGCATCATCGCCGGATCGCCGTTCCGCCCGCCGGGTTATCTGTCGCTAACTTTTAACGAATTGCCCTAAAACGCCTATGAAGAGACGGGACTATCGTCTTGCGGGCGGTATTTACGCCGGAACCGCGCAATGGCGCAAGTCAAACCCCTGTTTGCGCGGCCAAAAATGAAGCCCTTTGCGCTCCGGGAAAGCGCTTAGAACGCCGCTTATAAATTGTCCGAAATTCACTTTGCACGGGATCGCAACGCATGGTTACGTGCGCCCACCTCCAGCCGAGCGCTCCCGCATGAAAATACTTCCTCCCGTCTCGATCGAGACACGCCGGCTGTTGCCCCGGTCGTGGGACCTCCTAGCCGGGATTTTTGTCCTGGGGACCATCATCTTCTGCGCCGAAGCCAGCCGGGAGGTCATCCAGCCGCTGGCCAGTCTGGCGCATAATCCGGTCTCTTTAGACCCCGCGAATTTGCCCAATTACGCTTTCCGCACCGCCCTTCGGATGCTGGTGGCGATGGTATTTTCCCTAATATTTACACTCACTTATGCCACATGGGCGGCGAAGAGCAAACGCGCCAGCATCATCCTCATCCCGCTGCTCGACATCCTGCAATCGGTACCGATTCTCGGCTTCATTTCTGTCACCGTGGTGTTCTTCCTGTCGCTGGCACCGGGAAAGGTGCTGGGCGCGGAAATCGCTGCCGTCTTTGCCATTTTCACCAGCCAAGCCTGGAATATGGCCTTCAGCTTCTACCAATCCTTGCGGACTGTGCCCGTGGAACTGACGGAAGCCGGCAAGATGTTCGGCCTGACCGGGTGGGGCCGATTCTGGCGAATCGAAGTTCCCTTCGGCCTGCCGCCGCTGGTCTGGAACATGATGATGTCCATGTCCGGCGGCTGGTTCTTCGTGACCTTGTCCGAGGCGATCAGCGTCGGTCATACCTCCATCGTCTTACCAGGCATCGGCTCCTATATTGCTGCCGCCATCGAAGCCAAAAGCCTGACCTCTATTTTCTGGGCCATTGGCGCGATGCTGGTGGTAATCCTGATTTTCGACCAGCTTTTGTTCCGTCCGCTTATCGCTTGGGCCGACCGCTTCCGCATTGATTCGGAGCCCAGCGACGAAGAACCCGAAAGCTGGGCCCTCACCATGTTCCGGCGCTCTCAGTTGCTGGACTGGCTTTCCAGCCCCTTCGACCGGATGATGCGCTGGAGCTACCGGCTGAGGCCGCTTGAACTTGCTTCTGCCAAGAACGCAAAGCCGTCGAAACTCATGGACGGAGTGTTCTACACCGTTCTGGTGGCGCTCGGCGGCTACATCATCTGGAAGATCGCCGCCTTCGCAGGGGCCGCCTTTTCCTTGCACGAGGTCGTTGATGCCAGCTTGCGGGGCCTCGCTACATTTGCCCGCGTCGTCATTCTAATCGCGCTGGCCAGCCTGATCTGGACCCCGATCGGCATTTATGTCGGCCTCAGGCCGCATCTGGCCCAAGTGATCCAGCCGATCGCCCAGTTCCTCGCCGCGTTTCCGGCCAATCTGGTGTTCCCGGTGGCGGTATCGGTGATCGTAGTCTGGAATCTCAATCCCGACATCTGGCTGTCGCCGCTGATGGTTTTGGGAACCCAGTGGTACATCCTCTTCAATGTGATCGCAGGCGCCTCTGCCCTGCCGCGCGAATTGAAAGACGCCGCCTCCAATTTCCAGGTACGCGGCTGGCTGTGGTGGAAAAAAGTCGGCATCCCCGCCGTCATGCCTTATTACGTCACCGGCGCCATCACGGCTTCCGGCGGCTCCTGGAACGCGGCCGTCAATGCCGAAGTGGCCGTTTGGGGCAGCAAGACACTGCATGCCTATGGCCTCGGCGCTTACATTTTCGATGCCACGGGGGTGGGCGATTTTCACAAAATCGTCGTCGGCGTCTTCGTGATGAGCTTTTATGTTGTCATCTTGAACCGGTTGTTCTGGCGCCCGCTATATTGGTACGCCGAACGCAAATTCCGGCTCGCTTGATCAGGAGGCATTGATGGAAACCTTGCTCGAAGCCACCAATGTGCGCCGCTCCTTCCCGCGGCCCGGTGGCGAAGAACTCTTGGTGCTGGACGGGGTCAATGTGACCTTGAAAGAGGGCGAGATCGTCGGCCTTTTGGGCCGTTCCGGTTCCGGCAAATCCACCTTCCTGCGGCTGATTGCGGGCCTCGCCAAACCACAAGGCGGGCGCCTCGACTATCTCGGCCAACCGATCGACGGACCGGCCAGCGGCATCGCCATGGTGTTCCAAAGCTTTGCTCTCTTTCCTTGGCTGACCGTTCTCGAAAACGTGCAGCTTGGTCTTGAAGCGCTCTCCCTGCCGGAAAAGGAAATCCGTACCCGCGCCATTGAAGCCATCGACCTCATCGGCCTCGACGGTTACGAAAGCGCTTATCCACGCGAGCTTTCCGGCGGCATGCGCCAGCGCGTCGGCTTTGCCCGCGCTTTGGTGGTGCATCCCAACATCCTTCTGATGGACGAACCGTTTTCGGCCCTCGACGTGCTGACGGCGGAAAACCTCAGAACCGATCTGATCGAGCTGTGGCAGCACAAGAAACTGCCGATCAAATCCATCCTGCTGGTCACCCACAACATCGAAGAAGCGGTGCAGATGTGCGACCGCGCTTTGCTGTTCTCCTCCAATCCCGGCCGGGTCACCACCGAAATCAAGATCGATCTGCCGCATCCGCGCGACCGCGCCGATCCGCATTTCGAGGATTACGTCGACCGCATTTATGTCGAAATGACCTCACGCAAAATCGAGCGCCAGCGCAATCAGCAGCAAACCGGCGTGCTTCCCGACGCCCCGATCACCCGGATTTCGACCAGCACGCTCTCCGGCCTGATCGAGGCGCTAGCCGCTCCGCAATATGGCGGCAAGGCCGACTTGCCGGACATCGCCAGCGATCTGCAGCTCGAAGTCGACGAACTATTTCCCATCACCGAAGCCCTGCAGATGCTGCGGCTCGGCGACATGGAAGGCGGCGACATCAAGCTCACCCATATGGGCAAGCTGTTTGCCGAATCCGAAACCAATGTGCGCAAGGCCATCTTCCAGCGCACCCTGGTCGCCAATGTGCCTTTCGCCGCCCATATCCGCAAAATCCTGGACGAGCGCACCAACCACACTGCGCCGCGCCGCCGCTTCATCGATGAACTCGAAGACAAATTCACCGAAGACGCCGCCGACGAGACCTTGCGCGCCATCACGAGCTGGGGCCGTTTCGCCGAGCTGTTTTCCTATGATGCGGAGAGCGAGACGTTCAGTCTGGAGAATCCGACGTAAGGCGGGTTCTCTTTTACGTCGTCATGGCCGGCCTCCGAGCCGGCCATCCATTTTCAGAGCCGTTGAGATTGCTTGGATGGCCGGGTCAAGCCCGGCCATGACGGGTTGGGTTACTGCTTCTCGTGCCCTTCGAGCGCATGGATATCGAGCGCCCAAGGCAAAGCGGAACGGGTCCAGATCTGCTTCTTGGGTTCGAGCTCGCGGCGCTGGGTGAGCGTACCCACGCGCAAAGACACCGTTTCAAAGCCGCCGTCCGACGGGCCCGAACAGATCGGCGAACCGCAATCGGCGCAGAAATAATGCATGCGGGTGCGTCCACTGTCGGCCTTCTTCACCCAGCCTTTGGGCGTGCCGGAGAGGAATTTGAGATTCTTCGCGATCACCACGACGCGATAAGTCGATCCGGTCAGCTCCTGGCAATCTGTGCAATGGCAGATCAAAGCGGTGGCAGGATCCGCTTCGGCTTCGAACGTGATCTTGCCGCAATAACAATGGCCGTCGACGTGCATGAGAACCTCTAGTCTACATTCCTCGGTTCCGTGATGAAGCCGAATTTGGAAGTCGCGTGCTTTGGTTTACTCAAGTTCGGCAAATTAGGCACTGCGATTTTTGATAACACCTTCAAATCCAACGCTGCGTAGGATACGGCATAGGATTTTCCACCGTCCTGATAAATGATATCCACCATTGAACTCGGCAAGCCTCCACCCAGAAAACTAATTCTCTGCGCCGAGAGCACCTTTACTGGTGCCTTGTCTTCATAGTGATAAAAATAAAGCGTTTGCCGATCGTTATCATCAACTACACCATCCTTGTTGCTATCACCTTCGGCAACCACCAGCGCGATTCCCTGGTGAAGAGGACGCGGCGCGCTGTTCTCATCATCTTTGCCGGACGTAAATTCGGAAAAGGCTCGCTCTTGGAGAATAATTTGCGGGCCATGCGCAAACAACCAGCGACTTGTCCCCGTTTTTTGATCCACGAAGAGAACATTATGCGTAATGATATACGCAGGATGTGGTTCGGGCATGTATGGAGCCGTATCCTCTTGTAAAAGATAAAGCGCAGTCGGCCCGCCAATGAGACTTACACCATCTGCCGCTTGAAGACTGAAACTTGTCTCCGCTTGTTGGGCCTTAGCCGTTGCCAAATAGCGGTCATTCTCCTGCCGAAACTTCCAGTCTTTCCATTCGGTGAAAACCCAAAAACCACTAAGCCCTAAAAGCAAAATCAGCAACAAAAGCCCATTCACCCGCCACACAAAGCGGAAGAAACCGTTTTGGTCACTCATGACATCCCCTCGCCATTCCCAGGCACCATCATGCCCAAGCCTAAGCCGCTTGGCGAGGCAGCGTTTTGCTAGAATGCTTTTTTGGGGATGTAGCTGAAGTGGGAATTCGAGGCGCAGACTTCAAGGGGAATTCGAAAATAATTTTTTGCGCCCGAAAATTCGCGGCGATGCGTTGAGAGTCAAAGACTTGCGATGAGAGGCGTGGCGCGCTGGGTGTGCAAGCCGCTCGCAGTCGCTGAAAAAAAATTTCGAAAAATGGATGGCCGGGTCGGAGCCCGGCCATGACGAGAGAGAATTTACTTTTTCGGTTTGGCGCGGAAGTCGATGTCGCTATCAGCCAAGAGGTAAAGGGTGGAGGCCCAGACGGCGACGTTCTGGTTCAACTGCGCCGGATCGACGAGGGCCAGTGTGTCGTCGGCAGTGTGGTGGTAATCGAAATAACGCGTCGCATCATTATGAAAGGCCACCACCGGCACGCCGGCTCCCTGCAAGCCTTCGACATCCGAACCGGCATGGGTGGGAGCCGTGGGCGCCACGATCACCTTGAGCGGCGCGAGCAACGTGGGCAGGCCCGCAAAGTCCGGCGAGGCGGAGGCGGCGGGCGGCAGCTCAAGTTTGAAGACGTTGTCGGCACCGAGATCGCTTTCGCCCGTGAGCACGATCTTGTCGAGCTCGCCCTTATGCGCGGCGAGATAGGCTTCCGAGGAGCCGCCGTTTTCTTCCGAGCCCCAGAACACCACGCGGATGGTGCGCTTGGGATGCTTCGGCAATTGCCCAATCAGATGCGCCGCGGCGGCGGTGATGGAAACACCCGCGCCATCATCGATCGCGCCCGTGCCCGGATCCCAGGAATCGAGATGACCGCCGATGACCAGAACTGCGTCGGGCTTCTCGCTGCCTTTGATCTCGCCCGAGATATTCCACAGCGTGGATTTCGGCTTGATGGACGAAGCGAGATTGAGTTTGACGCGAACGGGACCGCGCGCCGCCATGCGTTCCAACAAATCGGCATCGGGAACACCCAAGGCTGCCGCGGGGATATGCGGACCAGGACCCCAAGTCGCGCCGGTATGCGGGGTGCGGTTCTCGCTGGTCGAAATCGAGCGCACCAGATACGCGACAGCGCCGCGCTTGGCGGCTTCCGCATCGCCATTGCGCGCGGGGACCGCAGCACCATAACCGGAACCATCCTGCGTGCGGGTCATCGGCTGATTGACGACCACGATCTTGCCTTTGAAGGCGCCCAGCGGGGCCGCCAGCAATTCCGCATAACTCTTGAGAACGACGATATCGGCTTCGATGCCTTTGCGCGGCGTCGGCTGCGAATTGCCGAGCCCGATGATGGTCAGCGGATGGGGATATGGCCCGACCACTTCGGCGCTTTCCGCCCCACGCTGCCAGGTATCCTTTTCGAACGTCTCGACCTTGATGTTGCTGAAGCCAAGCTTGGTCAGCGTGTTCAGCGCCCAATCCTTGGCGCGATCATAAGCCGGACTGCCGATGGGACGGCCGCCAATCTCGGTGGTGAGGGATTCCAGCGTGGTCCAAGCGGTGTTGTCCGTCAGCGCCTTGTCGCACAGATCGGCGGCGGTCTTGAGATCGGCAGAATAAGACGGCAGCGCTGCCACCACAGCAGCCAGCAACACAGCCTTCCAGAACATCGAAAACTCCAAGGACTGAAGATAAGAGCTGAGGTTATCTGGCGAGCGCGGCGATACCAGAGGGGTACGCGCATAACCGTCATGCGCTCACAAAGCCGCGACCTAACTGTTGGGCAAGCCCGCGAAAATCCGCACACAGAATGGGCATAAAGAGGCTTCACGCGGAGACGCGGAGGCGCGGAGATTTAACTCCCTTCGTCATGGCCGCCCTTGAGGCGGCCATCCAGGTTGGTTGCGCCAGTATGGATGGCCGGGTCGAGCCCGGCCATGACGATTGGATTAGGGATGAAATACTTCGCGCCTCCGCGTGCCAATAAAATCGCGAAACCTGTTGAGATCGTGCGGATGACCCGTCCTGGATCCCCTTCCCCTTCGCTGCTGCGCAGCTACGGCCGGGGATGACAGGTGGTGTGGTTACGGCCTTATCCCGTCTTGCTCAATTGCAGCCAGGCGCGGGCGGCATGGGGGATGTAGGTGCCGCGGCGCCAGACCATGGCGATGTGATAATCCATGCCGGGCTCGGCGAGCGTGATGGCGCGCACCAATGCCTGGCTGCGCTGATCGGCAATCATGCGCGGCAGAAAGGCGATGCCCATGCCCGAAGCCACAAGCTGCTCGATGAAATCGACCTGGCCGCTTTGGGCGGTGACCAGCGGTTCGAAACCATTGCGCTTGCAGGCATCCAGAATGACGCGGTTCAAAGCGAAGCCGGTTTGAAAGAGAATAAAAGGCATGGTCTTTAAATCGGCGAGGCGCAGCGAAGGATGCTCTGCCAAGGGGCTGTTATCCGGCAGCAGCACCATCAGCGGTTCGCGGCGCACTTCCTGCCAGTCGAATTCCTCCGAGACCGGCAGCAGCGAGGCGATCAAATCCAATTCGCCTGTGAGCAGCATCTCTTCGAGTTTTTCGGCGCCATGTTCAACGAGATGAATGTCGATCTCGGGATAACGGCTGCGGTAAGCCGCGAAGAGCGGCGCAAAAAGCGTGCTGGCACCGACTGGCGGCAGACCGAGCCGCAAGGTGCCGCGCTTGACGCCGCGCAGCTCATCGAGTTCGGCCAAAAGGGCGTCGCGCTCGACCAGAATGCGCAAGGCGCGGGCATAAACGATCTCACCCGCCGCGGTGAGCTTGGATTTGTGGCCCAGCCGGTTGAGCAGCGGCACGCCAATTTCCTCTTCCAGCTGCTTGATGGCTTTGGAGACCGCCGACTGGGTGGTGAAGATGGTTTTGGCGGCCTGGGAAAAACCACCCTGGCGAACGACTTCGACAAAAGCCCTAAGTGTCCGGATTTCCATTATTATTCCATATCAGAATAGAGAGTATTCTAACAAGTCGTTTTGGTCATAGTCGGATTTGAGGAATAATCGCTCGCAAGTTTTGGGGCACTAGGCCCCGCGTGAGAGTGAATGCCGTGTCGTACAGTCTGACCCTCGAAAGCCCTTGGACCACCCGCTTCGCCCGCTGGCTGCAGTTCCGCTCCTTCGCCTTTGAGATCGAACGGCTGGGCGTGGCAGAAGGATTGCGCGCGGCGACCGCCGTGGCGGTGATGGTGTGGGTCAGCCAGATCCTGCACGAGCCGCTTTTCGCTTGGGGCGCTTTCGCGGCCTTCTGGACCTGCCTTGCCGATCCGGGCGGTTCGGACCGCTTGCGTCTCAAGATCATGGTGGGCTTTGCCCTGATCGGCACCATGATCGCGGCGCTGATTTCCACCATTGCCGGGATCGGCGTTTCCACCGCCGCGCCGGTGCTCTTCGCGGTGGTGTTGCTGTGCATGCTGGGCCGCATGTTCGGGCCGCATTTCGGCTTGGTCGGCGTGCTCGCCAGTGTCGTCGCCGTGGTGGCGGTCGATTATCCCAATCCGCCCGAGAACGCGCTGAAGCTCGCGGCGATCTTTTTGATCGGCTGCCTCTGGGCTCTCACCCTTTGCCTGGTGTTGTGGCGGGTGCATCCCCACCGCCCCGCGCGGCGCGCCATTGCCGCCGTTTATCGCGATCTCGGTTACATGATCGCCGATCTCGAAGCGGTGTGCCGCGGCGAAGCCCATGTCAACGATCACCGCCATGCCGAACATCGCCGGTCGCTGCGCTCCACCATCGAGCGGGCGCGTTCCACCATCTTCCATATCGCGGCAGGGCACCGGAACGGCACCGCGCGCCGCGGCCTCACCGCCTGGATCGATGGCGGCGACCGCTTGTTCGCCGGTCTCATCGCGCTGGAATATGACGTCGAAGAGCGGCCCGAACAGAATGACTTCACCGCACTCAGCGAGCTGTTGAAGCCGCTGCCAGGCTTGATCGAAGAGCTGGCGCATCAAGCGCAGAACAAAAAGCCGGATTGGCTGAAGATCCAGCAGACCATCCGTCATTTCGAAATCTATGCCACTTATACGAATGGGCTTTACGGCCGGGTCGCGGCCTATTGGGCCAAGGCTTTACAGGACCTCATCACCGGCTGGCAGAACCGCGCTGCCGCCGCGAGCGAAAGCGATGAGGTTGCCGTTTCCGGCGCGCGTTTGAATCAGCCGGTGGCGGCGCTGCGCCATGCCATGCGCGTGGCTCTGGCGGTGATCATCGCTTACGGCGTCAGCGTGATGCTGCACCTGCCCTATTCCTATTGGGCGACCATGGCCGTGGTGGTGGTGATGCAGCCGCAGGCCACCATGACCTGGCCGCGCATGCTGGAACGCATGCTGGGCTCCATCTTCGGCGGCGTTCTGGCGGCGGCGCTGTGGCTGGCGGCACCGGCACCTGCCGTGCTGGCGCTGGTGATCTTTCCCTTGGCGGCAGGCTGCATCGCTTTTCGCTCGGTGAACTACACCTTGCATGTGCTGTTCCTGACGCCGCTGTTCGTGCTGGTCGCCGATCTGATCGATCCCGGTCACGGCACCGGCATCGCCATGGCGCGCGCGCTCAACAATGTGCTCGGCAGCGGGCTCGGCTTTGTCGCCTGTCTCGCTTTCTGGCCGGAACAGGACAAGCAGCCTTTCGCCGCCAAACTCGCCGAAGCGGTGGAAGCCAATTTCGCTTATGCCGCCTTGGCTGCCGAGCTGAAGGCCGACACCGAGGCCTTGGAAGCGGCGCGGCGCAAAGCCGGCATCGCCACCAGCGCCGCGGAAGTCATCCGTGAGCGGATGGTGTTGGAAGGCCGCCGCCAGCACGCCAAGCTTGATGAAGCCGCCGCCTTGCTCTCTTCTTTGCGGCGCTTGGCCGGGGCTTCCACTGCGGCCTGGCTGTCGCAAGACCCGGCACGCTCCGACGGCGAGCGCTATCAGGCGCTGAAGCAGGATCTCGGCTGGCTGGTGCGCGATCCTTCCGCGCCGGTGCCGAATTCCTTGTGGAACGGCTTTCGCACCGGCAGCCAGATGGAAAAAGCAACCCTCGCCACCATCCGCGCCAGCTTCGCTTATGCCTTGGCGCGGGCACAGATGGCGCAGGCGGCGTGAGACGTTAGGGCTTAATCGCCGGATGGATGAAACGTGCCAACATTCAATCTTACAAGCTTCAACGCACCGTCCTGCTGTACTCGCCATTCTTCTTGCCAGGACGCATGTTCGTATCGCCCCGAGGAATCGCCAAGGCTCCGATTGATGGAGCCACTGAGCATGGCTGAAGCGGCGGAACCTCGCACGCTGTCGATCACTACAAAGGGATAGCGCGCAGCCTTCGTAAGATCGGCCCAGGCCTGTTGCATCGCCGAGGCTCCGGCGACGAACCGCCGTCCCGCAATTGTGATCACACCACCCGGCGCAAGAAAGTCTGCAATATTTCCCAGGTCTGCTTCAAAATGTGCTGCCCGGTTAAAGGCCTGCGCAGCAAGCTTGCGGTTTCCGGAAAGCTTCAGGCAATTCACAAGTCGCCCGGGAAGGGCTCCAAAATGTTCTTCATCCAACAAGGTGCAGTCAGGCTCGGCTGTCAGTGCGGCTCCGGCTATATCATAGGCGAACTCAATAAATACGGGGTCAAGGCAGCCGTCCCCATCTCGGGCCGTCGGACCATCCTCTAAAGCAGCCTGCATGACCACATAGGGCGCATGCAAACAAATCATCTCAATCCCAGATGCTTCATCATTTACGCGTTTGGCGTCTAGCAGCTTTCTGACGACGACGTTATCCTCCGTTAGCGTCTCCCAGCGCTTCATGAAAGCAAGCCATTGCTGATCCGGAAACTGGGTTACAACTGGCGGCAACCGCCCAGCAGGATCGCGCAATATGATGATTGCCGGCCCAGGGCGCCCGCGTAGCAGCTCCAGAACGAGCGTATCCGCATTTCTGCCATACAGGATGCGGAGGAATTGGCGGTTCTGCGCGACGAGGCTTTCCGCTGTTTGCGCACCGCTGGAGGCAAAAGCGCACGCCGCCCGTTCGTTGACCGACATGTCATAAGGGCAGTTGTCACGCGCGCGTGCTGCACCAAGCGTGAGAACGGCTCCAAGCAGTATGCCGCTCAACACTCTCATAGTCGCCTCCCCCAGACGCAACAGAGCATGCGCCCGCATGCCGGAGCACGCAAACAAAAAGGCGGCGCAGAGCGCGCCGCCTTGATTACTATATCTGTCATCCCGGCCGAACGCTGCGTAGCAGCGGTGAGAGCCGGGACCTACTTCAACACCGTGCAGACTTCAGAGTGGGTCCCGGATCGCGCCATCGTGCCAAACGGTGAGATCGCCGTGGCGCGTCCGGGATGACAATCTGTTAGCCTTCGCCGCCGGTCTTGTCCTTGTCGACCAGCTTGTTCTTGCCGATCCAAGGCATCATGGCGCGCAGCTTCTTGCCGACCTCTTCGATCGGATGCTCGTTGTTGATGGCGCGGGTGGCCTTGAACGACGGCTGGCCGGCCTTGTTCTCCAACACCCAATCGCGAGCGAATTTGCCGGACTGGATGTGCACGAGGGCTTCCTTCATCGCCTTCTTGGTTTCTGGCGTGACGATCTTGGGGCCGGTGACGTATTCGCCATACTCGGCCGTGTTGGAGATCGAGTAGTTCATGTTGGCGATGCCGCCTTCGTAGATCAGGTCCACGATCAGCTTCACTTCGTGCAGGCATTCGAAATAGGCCATCTCTGGCGCATAGCCGGCTTCGACCAGGGTTTCGAAACCGCCGCGGATCAATTCCACAAGGCCGCCGCAAAGCACGACCTGCTCGCCGAAGAGATCGGTTTCGGTCTCTTCGCGGAACGTCGTCTCGATGATGCCCGAACGGCCGCCGCCGATGGCGGAAGCGTAAGACAGGCCGAGCTCATGGGCATTGCCGGTGGCGTTCTGCGCGATGGCGATCAGGCACGGCACGCCGCCGCCCTTGACATATTCGCCGCGCACGGTGTGGCCAGGGCCTTTCGGCGCGACCATGGCAATGTCGAGATCCTTGCGCGCTTCGATGAGGCGGAAATGGATGTTGAAGCCATGGGCGAACAACAGCGCCGCGCCTTGCTTCATGTTGTCATGCAGGTCCTGCTTGTAGATGTCGGCCTGCAGCTCGTCCGGCGTCGTCATCATCATGACGTCGGCCCATTTGGCAGCGTCGGCGACCGAGAGCACCTTGAAGCCGGCGGCTTCCGCCTTCTTCCAGGAAGCGCCGGGACGGGCGGCGATCACGATGTCCTTGACGCCCGAGTCGCGCATATTCTGCGCATGGGCATGACCTTGGGAGCCGAAACCGATGACGGCAACCTTCTTGTTCTTGATCAGATTGAGATCGGCATCCCGATCGTAATAGACGCGCATGGGTAGGCTCCTGAATTACTGCGATATGGGCGTTTTCACCAAGTAAAGACCGGGTTCCCTCTACGCCTTCGGCTGCGATGGGGCAAGAAAGCCCGGGAAATACGCAAGATTATTCCTCCCCCGTTTACGGGGGAGGTCCGGCCGCAGGCCGGGGAGGGGGCATGTGCAGAACGATGCCGTCGAGCACGTCGTCCAGCCGCTTGTAGACATCTTCGTTCGTCACTCGAAACACCTGCCAACCACGCGTGTGGAGATACTGTTCACGGCGAAGATCGTAAGCAATTTCTTCATCCGTAGAATGTGTTCCACCATCGACTTCAACAACCAACCTATGCATTGCACACGCAAAATCCGCGATATACGGGCCGATAGGGTGCTGACGGCGAAACCGATAAGAACCAAATCGGTGACCACGCAAACGCGACCACAAAATCACCTCCGCATCGGTCATTTGGCTGCGAAGAACCTTTGCCTTCTTAAACGTTCCTCGTTCCAGACCGCGCATGCCCCCTCCGGCCGCTTCGCGTCCACCTCCCCCGTAAACGGGGGAGGAAATTATCACATTGGGTCTGGCCCCCGGGAGATGGCGGCGACGCCGGTGCGGGAGATTTCGACCAGGCCCAGCGGGCCCATCAGCTCGACGAAATTGTTGATCTTCTCGGGGCTGCCGGTGATCTCGAAGACGAAAGAATTGTGCGTGGTGTCCACCGGCCGGGCGCGGAAGGCATCGGCGATGCGCAAGGATTCGACACGCTTCTCGCCGGTTCCGGCGACTTTGACCAGCGCCATTTCGCGGGCGATGGAAGGCTTATCGACCGTCCAATCCACGACGCGATGCACCGGCACCAGGCGGCCGATCTGGGCGCGGATCTGCTCCAGGATTTCCGGCGTGCCCGAGGTCACGATGGTGATACGCGAGGTGTGCTGCGCCGGATCGATCTCGGCCACCGTCAGGCTTTCGATGTTGTAGCCGCGGCCCGAGAACAGGCCGACCACGCGGGCAAGAACACCCGCTTCGTTGTCGACGAGCACCGCAATGGTGTGGCGTTCGATATGCTGTCCGTTTCCGTTTGTCATTTTCTTAGGGCTTTCGCCCCCTCATTTTGTTTCGAGGGTTACCCCTCACCCGGTTCGCCTAAGCACTTACTTCGTAAGCGCAAGGCAAACCGCCCTCTCCCTCAGGGGGAGAGGGGAGTTTTTTCAAACCAGCATCTTACCGGCGTCGGAGACTTCGTGGTCCTCGGCATCGCAGAGGATCATCTCGTTATGCGCCGCGCCCGACGGGATCATGGGATAGCAGTTTTCCTTCTGGTCCACGACGCAATCGAACAGCACCGGCCGTTTCACATCAATCATCTTCTGGATCGCGGCATCGAGCTCTTCGGGACGCTCGGCGCGAATGCCGACGCAGCCGAAAGCCTCGGCCAGCTTGACGAAATCGGGCAGCGCCTCGGAATAGGAATGGGAATAACGGCCGCCATGCAGGAGCTGCTGCCACTGGCGCACCATGCCGAGATAGCGGTTGTTGAGGATGAAGATCTTGATCGGCAGGTTGTACTGCACCGCCGTCGCCATCTCCTGCATGGTCATCTGCACGCTGCCTTCGCCGGCAATGTCGATGACGAGGCTATCGGGATGGGCCATCTGCACCCCCATGGCGGCAGGCAAGCCGTAGCCCATGGTGCCGAGGCCGCCCGAGGTCATCCAGCGATTGGGTTCTTCGAACTTGAAACGCTGGGCGGCCCACATCTGATGCTGGCCGACTTCGGTGGTGATGTAGACGTCCTTGTCCTTGGTCAGCTCATAGAGCCGGTCGATGGCGTATTGCGGTTTGATCAGCTCGTTGCTGTTGCGGAAATCGAGGCAGCGCTTGGCGCGCCAGCGTTCGATCTGCGCCCACCATTCGCCGAGCGCCGCTTTGTTCGGCTTGTATTCGCGGAACTTCCATTCCTTGACCATCGCTTCGATGGCGCGGCCGGCATCGGCAATGATCGGCAGATCGACACGGATGTTCTTGTTGATCTGCGACGGGTCGATGTCGAGATGGATCTTCTTGGAACCGGGCGAGAAAGCATCCATGCGCCCGGTGACACGGTCATCGAAGCGCACGCCAAGGCCGATCATCAGATCGCAATCATGCATGGCGTTGTTGGCTTCAAAGGTGCCGTGCATGCCGAGCATGCCGAGCCATTTGTCGCCGGACGCCGGATAAGCGCCGAGCCCCATCAGCGTGGAGGTGACGGGAAAGCCGGTCAGTTCGACCAATTCACGCAAGGCGTCGCTCGCTTTGGGACCGGCATTGATGATGCCGCCGCCGGTGTAGAAGATCGGACGCTTGGCATTGGCCATCAGCTTCACAGCCTGTTCGATGGCGTGCATCTCGGGCTCGAAAGCCGGGCGGTAGGTGCGATGGACGACGGTCTCGGGGCCGATATAGCCGCCGGTCTTGAACTGAATGTCTTTGGGAATATCGACCACGACAGGACCGGGACGACCGGTGGTGGCAATCTGGAAAGCCTCGTGCAGGATGCGCGGCAGATCCGCGATGTCCTTCACCAACCAATTGTGCTTGGTGCAAGGACGCGTGATGCCGACGGTATCGCATTCCTGGAACGCATCGGTGCCGATCAGATGGGTGGCGACCTGGCCGGACAGCACCACGATCGGAATGGAATCGAGCAGCGCATCAGCCAAACCGGTGACGGCATTGGTCGCGCCCGGACCCGAGGTCACCAGCGCCACGCCGCATTTGCCGGTGGAACGGGCATAGCCTTCGGCGGCATGAACGGCGCCCTGCTCGTGACGGACCAGAACATGGACAAGATCGTTGGCCGCGAAAAGCGCATCGTAAATCGGCAGTACCGCACCCCCGGGATAGCCGAAGATGTGCTCGACATCGTGATCCTTCAGCGCCTGAATAACCATCTCGGCGCCGGTCATCTGTTTCAGTTGCGGGATCATGTTCTTGTCCGTAGGTGCATGCCGTTGTTCAGAAAAGCGAAAGGGGCGTTACCGCCCCTTGAGTACAAGCCGCCTTACCGGATTGGGTCAGTCCCAACCGGGGTGCGGCTTCCTCATAAGTACGAGCGCGGTCAACACGCGGGTAACCCTCATCGAATGACAGGCAAAATATGGGGTGCGGGGCCGGTCGTCAAGCAACTTTAGGAGAATACTTGTCGCACTTCGGAAATAATATTGCTGGTTGCACACGCATTCACCCAGTGCCACTCCGCCATGCGGTGGCGGAACCAGGTCACCTGGCGCTTGGCGAACTGGCGGGTGGCGGTGACGGCCAGGGTGATGGCGTCTTCGTGGGGCAGCTCCCCGGATTGCAGAGCTAGAAGTTCCCGCAGGCCCAGGATTTTGGCAGCCGGGAGCGTGGGATCAAGGCCTTTGAGGATTGCCGCTTCTTCCAGCGCGCCCATATCCAGCATTTTGAGGAAGCGGTGCTTGATGCGCTCGCGCAATTCAAAGCGATCAAGATCGAGAACAAAGCGGGCGAGCTTCAGCCCATCGAGAACCGGCTTGCCCGCCTCGCGCTGCCAACCGGAAAGCGGGCGCCCGGTCGCCGCCAGCACTTCCCAAGCGCGCAGCACCCGTTGCGGGTCGGAAGGGCGCAGCCCCGAAGCGGTTTCGGGATCGCGGGCAGCAAGATCGGCATGGAGTCCGGCAACGCCCCATTCCCGGAGGCGATGGCGGGCCTCTTCGCGGATATCGGCCGGAACCGGCGGAATCTCGGCCAGACCATCGGTCAGAGCCGCAAAATAAAGCCCCGTGCCGCCGACGAAGATCGGCAAGCGGTTTTGCGCCTGCGCTTCCGCCAAGGCTTTGGTGGCGTCGATCTGATAACGCCCGACGGAATAGCGTTCGCTCGCGCCGACATGGCCATAAAGAAGATGCGGAGCGCGTTTCAGGTCTTCTTCGGGCGGCCGCGCCGAGAGGATACGGATCTCGCGGTAGACTTGCATCGAATCCGCATTGATGACGATGCCGCCCAGCGCTTCGGCCAAGGCGAGCGCCGCCGCCGACTTGCCGCTGGCAGTCGGGCCTGCAATAAGCACGGCATCAAAGGGATGACCCAATGCAAGACTCCTTTGTCCTGAACGTTATTGCACAGGACGCGGCTCGCGTGGCGGAGAAACTCGCCGATCTCGGTGCGCCGCTATGGCTATCGCCAGGACGGGCTTTCGATATCGCATTTAAGGGCGATGCCAAAACGGTGTTGGCGAGTGCCCGCGCCTCTGCGGAAGGGCTTGGCGCCGACATCAATGTGGTGGCGACGAAGGGGCGCAAGAAGAAGCTTCTGGTCTCCGATATGGAGTCCACGATCATCTCTTGCGAATGCCTGGACGAGCTGGCCGAGATCGCCGGGATCAAACCCAAGATCGCCGACATCACCGAACGCGCCATGCGTGGCGAGATCGCGTTTGAAGGCGCTTTGCGCGAACGCGTGGGTCTGTTGAAGGGACTGCCGCTCTCGGCGCTGGAACAGGTCTATCGCGAGAAAGCGAAGCTGATTCCGGGCGCCAAGGAATTCGTCGCCACCATGAAGAAGCACGGCGCCCATACCATGCTGGTCTCGGGCGGCTTCACCTATTACACCGCGAAAATCGCTGAGCTGGTGGGCTTCGACGAAGACCAAGCCAATACGCTGCATATCGATGGCGATGTGATCGCGGGCACGGTCGGCGAACCGATCCTGGGCCGCGAAGCCAAGCTGGAAGCGCTCGAACGCGGCTTGAAAGAGTTCGGGCTGGAAGCGTCAGAAGCGCTCGCCATCGGCGACGGCGCCAATGATCTTGCGATGATCCAGAAAGCCGGGATGGGCGTGGCGTTTCATGCCAAGCCGGTGGTCGCAGCCGCAGCCGGGTTCGCGATCACCCATGGTGACCTGCGCGATGTGCTGTATCTGCAAGGCTACAGTGATGCGGAGATTGTGGGGGCTTAGCCCACGCTACCTCAACGCGTCATGGCCGGCCTCCGAGCCGGCCATCCATTTCTACAAACATGAAGGCGTCGAAACCGCTGGATGGCCGGGTCAAGCCCGGCCATGACGGCTTCGTTAAATCTGCACGCCCCAATCCATGCAGACGCCGCCGAAGGGCTGAACGATTTCGGTCAGCTTCTTCTGCGTTTCGGTGACAAATTCGTAGGAGAGCTTGGCCTGCAGCTTGATGACGACGCAGGGCACTTCCTCTTCCTCTTCGTCCTGGATGAGGAGCTCATCATATTGCGCCGTCAGCGCGGCCAGCGCCTCTTCGCTCGGCGGCCAATCCTCGAAATCGACAAAGAAGTCGATGTCATAGGTCTTGGAGAAATCGCATCCGTCAGCTTGAAGGCTGCGGAACACATCGCCATCGGCATCATCAGGCCAGTTTGTCATCAGAACCTCAAAGGCACATAGGTCAGCGCACCAGCGCGGTTGACCAGCAACACTTCCACTTTGCGCCCCGATTTGAGATCGGCATCGATGCGGCGCTGGACTTCGTCCGGCGTTTTCACCGGCTGGTCCGAAACCGCCACGATGACATCTCCGGCGCGGACATTCTTCTCATCGGCCGGGCTATCCGGCAGCACGTCGGTCACCACCACACCATGGGCACCGCCCGAAAGCGAGAGACCAAGCTGGGTTGTCTTGCGCGGCTTGGCCGGGGGGGCAGCGGGACGCTGCTGCTTGGCCGGCGGCTCGTTCAACCGCTGCACCGTCAGGCGCACGGTCAGCGGGTGGCGGTTGCGCAGCAAATCGACATTGACGGTCTTGCCGACGGGCGTGCCCGCCGCGATACGCGACAGGCTGCGGGCATCGGGAATCTTCTTGCCGTCGAAACCGAGGATGACATCGCCGGTGCGGATGCCAGCGCGGGCGGCCGGACCGTTGGGCGCCACATTGCCGACCAAGGCGCCCATGGCGCCGGAGAGGCCCAAACCTTCCGCCAGATCCGCCGTCACCGGCTGGATGTTCACCCCAACATAGCCGCGATGCACCTGCCCGAAGGCTCTGAGCTGGCCGATGACATCACGGGCCAGATTGGAGGGGATGGCAAAGCCGATACCAACGGACCCGCCGGTGGGCGAATAGATCGCCGAATTGATGCCGACCACCGCGCCGCCCATATCGAACAGCGGGCCGCCGGAATTGCCGCGGTTGATCGGCGCGTCGGTCTGGATGAACTCGTCATAAGGGCCCGCTTCGATCGAGCGGTTGCGGGCGGACACGATACCGGCCGTCACCGAGGAGCCCAGGCCGAAGGGATTGCCGATGGCGATCACCCAATCGCCGATGCGGGCCCGGTCCGAATCCCCAAAGCGGGCAGCGGGCAGCGGGCGGCGGGCGTTGATCTTGAGCAGAGCCAAATCGGTCTTCTCATCCCGGCCGACCAGCTTGGCGGGCAAGGTGGTGCCATCATTCAAGGTGACGGTGATCTGATCGGCGTCATCAATGACGTGGTTGTTGGTCACGATCAGGCCGGAAGGATCGATGATAAAGCCGGAGCCCAGCGAAGTGATGTGGCGCGGCAAGTTCGATTTGGGGCCGGAAAAATTCTTGAACAGCTCTTCCAGAGCCGAGCCCGGCGGCACTTGCGGCATTTCGGCCGAGCGCTGGCTGGGCTTCAAGGTCTGGCTGGTGGAGATGTTGACGACGGTCGGCAGAAGCTGGGCTGACAAATCCGCAAAGCTTTCCGGCGCGCCGCGGGCAAAGGACGGCGCGGCAAGCAAAATAGCCGCAAAAATCACAGACAAGCTTAGGGAAAAACGCGACGCCATCGAATTGGCCTCTGACTGATTTGGCGTTGGGTACAGCATAAAGGCGCGCGTTGTGAAGCAAAGAGCCAGCCTGAACAGCGTGAAATTATCTTCAGCGCGTGACTTTTCGGTTTCGCTGCTCGAAGACAAAGAAGGAATACATTCCTCAACCGAAATCGTCACTCGCCGTGACCCAGAATTTGGCCAGGGTTTCGATGCCGCGGGCGTCTTCTTCGTCGAAACGCGCGAGCAGCGGGCTATCGAGGTCGATCACCCCCATGATGCCGCCGAAGCGAAACAGCGGCACCACGAGTTCCGAATTGGAGCTCGTGTCACAAGCCACATGGCCGGGAAATTGGTGCACGTCAGGCACGATGACAGTCTGGGCTTTTTCAACCGCCGTGCCGCAAACGCCATGGCCGACCTGCAGCCGGGTGCAAGCGGGCTTGCCCATGAACGGCCCCAGTACCAGCCAGCGGCCACTGCGGAAATAGAAACCGGCCCAATTGATATCGGGCAAGAGCTGCCACATCAGCGCGGCGAAATTGGCCGCGTTGGCGATCGGATTGCGTTCGCCCGCTGCGCGGGCCCGCGCCTCATCTTCGAGTTGGCGATAAAGCTGGACCTTGTCCATTTGCCCCCGCAACGCCACACCACAATCAGGAATATACGCCCGTCACACGAAATCGTGGCGCGGCACCGCGTCTCACAAGGGCATTGGGCGGTGACGCTTACTTGCGCTTGCCGGAGGCTCCAGGCCCTTCCCCCAAATACTTCAGGAAATCGCTTTTGGGCGACAGGATCATGGTGGTGTTGGAGCCTTGCAGGCTCTCCTGATAGGCCTGCATGGAACGCCAGAAGCCATAGAAGTTCGGATCCTGATTGAAGGCCGAGGCCGTGATCTTGGTCTTCTGGGCATCGCCGTCGCCGCGAATCACCGCCGCCTGGCTCATGGCTTCCGCCTTGATGACGATGGCTTCGCGGTCAGCACGGGCCTTGATGCGCTGCCCGATCTCATCGCCTTGGGCGCGGTATTCGGCAGCCTGGCGCTCGCGCTCCTTCTTCATGCGCTGATAGATCGCTTCGCTGTTTTCGACCGGCAGATCGGCGCGGCGGATGCGGACATCGGCCACCACCACCCCAAACTGCTTGGCATCGATATTCATACGATCGCGAATCTGGCGCATGAGCTGGGCGCGATGCTCCGACAGCATGGCGGAGAAATTCTGCGAACCCAAAACCTCGCGGATATTCGAGGACAGCATGGAACGCAGATTGTCGACCGCGATGTTGAAATCAGGCTGGGCCTGGAACAGCAGCGGATTGACGATGCGCCAGCGGGCATAGGCATCGACCACGATGCGCTTGCGGTCCAGGGTGATGATCTCTTCGCTCTGGGCATCGAGATTGAGCAGGCGGCGGTCGAAGAAATAGGCCCGCTGCAAGGGCGATTTGATGTGCAAACCGGGCTCGTTGACGATGCCGACCGGAGCGCCGAACTGCACCAGCAAGACCTGCTGGGTCTGCGACACCGTATAGACGCAGGAGATAAAGACGCCGAGCAGCATCAAGACGCCGATGGCGACGACCAGACTAAGGGCGCGGCTCATGGCGTGCTCCCCTTTTCGCTGGTTTCGGCTTTGGCTTCGCCGGGCTTGCCGCCAAAAGGTGGCAATTGCAGGTAAGGGATCACGCCTTTGGCCGCATCATCGACGATGACCTTGTTCATGGAGCCCATGACCTGGGACATGGTCTCTATATAGATGCGCCGCCGGGTCACTTCCGGAGCCTTCTTGTATTCCTGATAGACGGAGTTGAAGCGCTGTGCCTCGCCGGTGGCGAGCGCCACGGCCTGGGCGCGATAGCCTTCGGCTTCCTGGACGATATGAGCCGCCTCACCGCGCGCCTGGGGAATGATGGAATTGGCGTAGGCTTCGGCTTCGTTGCGCTTCCTGTCCTGATCGGCGAGCGCCTTCTGCACATCGAGGTAAGCGGCGCGCACCTGCACCGGGGTTTCGGCCTTCTGCATCTTCACACTGACCACTTCGATGCCCGCATTATAGGAATCGAGCATCTGCTGCATCAGCCGCTGCACACGGATCTGAATCTCCTCGCGATGCGAGGTCATGATGAGATCGATGCGATCCTGCCCCGCCACCTCGCGCATGGCGCTTTCGGCAGCGGCTTTCACCGTGTCGCCGGTCTTGGAACCGATGGCGAGATCGACATTGAAGAGATAGGCGTTGGCATCCTTGATGCGCCAGTTCACCGTGAACTGCATGTCGACGATGTTCTCATCGCCGGTGAGCATATAGCTCTCGTCGGCGACATCTTCCGGCTGGCCATTGGAATCGGCCGGCGGCTTGAAGCCGATATCGACCTGATTGATCTTTTTCACATTGGGCGTGTAGGCGGTCTCGATCGGCCAAGGCAGATGATAATGCGTGCCCGGCCCGGTATGGGTGATGAAGGCCCCGAAGCGCAGCACCACGCCTTGTTCCTGCGGATTGACCGTATAGACGCCAGAGACCAGCCATAACGCGAAAGCCAGAACCGCAATGGTGGTGACCCCATTGCGCCCCAACGCTCCCGGCGGGATATAGCGGCGGACCTCAGCCCAGCCCTTTGACAGGAGTGTCTCGAAATCGGGCGGACGGACCCCGCCCTGCGGCGCGGACCCCAGATCAGGCCCTTTTTTGGGGCTCCGTGCGGGCGTTTGCCCCCAAGGCCCCTTCGGCTGCCCGCCGCCATTGTCATTCGTCCAAGGCACGGGCCTTGTTTCCTTGTTTTCGGCGTCGGCGCGGTTATATGAGCATCCTTCGAAAGGCGCAAACCATGGCTTTAACCCGAGACGATGTCTTAAGGGCGCTCGACAATGTGATCGATCCGGTCACAGGCCGCAGTGTCGTCCATGAAGACATGATTCAAGGCCTGGTCTTGCGCGAAGGCCATGCCGGCTTTGCCTTGGAAGTGGCACCCAGCCGCGGGGCTTCTGCCGAACCTTTGCGGCAAGCCTGCCAGGAAGCGGTGGAGAAACTGCCGGGCGTGCTCTCCGTCACCGCCGTCCTCACCGCCCATAGCGAAACGCCGCAGCCCAGCCATGATCACCATCATGGGCATGATCACGGGCACAGCCGCCGCCAAGCGCCGCCACCGGCGCAAGGCATTCCCGGAGTGAAATCCGTCATCGCCGTGGCCAGCGGCAAAGGCGGCGTCGGCAAATCCACCGTCGCGGTCAATCTGGCGCTGGCTTTGGCGCAGCAAGGACTGAAGGTTGGCCTGCTCGACGCCGATATCTACGGCCCGAGTGTGCCGCGCCTGCTCGACCTCAACGAGCGCCCGCAAGGCATCGATGGCAAATTCGTGCCGATTGAAAAATACGGCATCAAGGCGATCTCCATCGGCCTCTTCCTGGAAGAAGATCAGGCCACCATCTGGCGCGGCCCGATGGTGCAAAGCGCCTTGGTCCAGATGATCAATGACGGTCTCTGGGCCCCGCTTGACGTATTGGTGATCGACATGCCGCCGGGAACCGGTGACGTGCAGCTCACCATAGCCCAGCGTTTGCCTCTCAAAGGCGCCGTCATCGTCTCGACGCCGCAGGACATTGCCCTGATCGACGCCCGCCGCGGCATCGCCATGTTCCGCAAGACCCAGGTGCCGGTTCTCGGTATCGTAGAGAATATGAGCACCTACATCTGTCCCAATTGCGGACATGAAAGCCATATTTTCGGTCATGGCGGCGCTCGTGAGACCGCGGAGAAGCTGGGGGAAGCCTTCCTTGGCGAAATTCCGCTGAATACCGCCATCCGGCTCACCTCCGACGGGGGCAAACCGATCGTCGCAGCGGCACCCGACAGTCCCGAAGCCCGCGCTTTTCTGTTGATTGCTGAACAGGTGGCAGCGAAAATCGCCACAACAGAGCGTGCAGCGCCTAAGATCGTTATCGAGTAAGCTTAGCCAGAAAACTTATCGTACAACCAGGGTCTCTTCCTCCTCCATGGTCGCTCCCAAGCCGCAAATCCGCAGCATGTTCGCGACGCCTGTGTGCGTGCATTACTTGCCCGTCGCACAGGAGTTCAACGCCGAACTGCGTCCGATCATCTTGGAACGCCAGAAGCAAGAGCCGCCGCATCAAGGCAGCAACAACCATCATCAGGGCTGGCGCTCGGCGCCGGATTTCGAAAGCTGGGGCGGCTCGCAGGTGCAAACACTGTTCCGGGTGCTGCGCGAACAGGCCGATAATCTGACCGCCAATCGCAACGGCTCCCGCGTCAGCCTGGATTGGAAGATCCAAGCCTCGGCCGCCGTGCGCAGCAAAGGCGAATATCTCGAACGCAGTGCCAAACCAGGCTGGTACTGGTCCGGCGTCTATTATGCCGATGACGGCTACAACAAGCAGGACGACGAAGCCCTGGGCGGGGAGGCAGAACTGGCCGATCCGCGCGGTGTGCTGCCGGCCATGCTGGCGCCGCAATACGGCTTCCGCGTGCCCAATGGCCTGACGGCCGGGCAAGTCGAGCTGATCCGGCCGCAAACCGGCATGATCATCCTGCACCCGTCCTGGCTGCCGCGCGGCGAACACCGTTTCGACGGCGCCGGAACCCGCGTGACCATCGAATTCGATCTGGTGCCGCCGCCAGCGGTTTAGGACGCCTTGCGGCAGCTTGCCGTCAGCTCACCCAGATGGCTGCGCCGAAGTTCGGCGACGCGCCGGGATTCGCGGATCTGCTCACGCCCTTCGGTATAAATCGACCCTGCCTTGCTCACCGCGGTGTTGAGCAAAGTGCCATCGACCTCGCGGCCCGCCGAGTTCTGCGTATCGAAGGAACGGCGCATCGCATCTTCGACCTTGTCCTGGGCATGGCGCAGCAGGCGAATGTCCGCATCCACTTTGTCGATTTCGGCTTGCAGCTGCGGGCAGCTCAGCGTGCTGTCGTAAGACTTGCTCACCAGCGTATAGGTCGGCCAGACGATATCCGGATCTTTGTAATAAGGATCGGCGGCAACAGGTGCGGACAGGACCGCGAGCCCCAGACCTAGCATGAGAACGCTGCGCATAATCATGGCACCACCTCCGGCGCAATCATACGTCTGCGGCCTGAGGTTGAAAACATCCCTCCGGCCGCAGGGCGCACCGGAGGGAATTCAGCCATGAGCGATGTTATTTCACGATACCCTTGGCCAGTTCGAATTTGCGGCCGTTGAGGGTCCACTTGTCGCCGATCTCGTGTTTTTCGACCTTGTCGCATTCCGGATTGGGGTGCATCGGCGGGGTCTTGTCCCAATAAAGGCAGATCTTGCCGTCTTCGATTTTCCACTTGCCGCTGACATCCAGAATCCAATTGCCACCGGTGAAGGTGTGATCCTGCTTGTAATAGATATGAGATGTGCCGAGCGTTTCGTGCACCAGCGTGGTGTTGCCATAGCGGGTGCTCATGATCTCGTCGTCGCTGGCATTATCGGCCCAAGACGCAGCCGGAACCAGCGCCATCAACGCAAATGCAATGGTACGAATATGCATGGTGTTTTCCCCCAGATGGTTTTGTTATGAGGGAATACTAAGCTGAAAACGGATGCGCGGCCAACAAGCGTAAAATCAACGCCGCTGTAAGTTTACGTAACTATGCGAACGTGCCTGCGCATGGCGTTCCGTTTCACGCCAAACCTCAGGCGAAAACGCCGGCATGACAACATCGCCTTGCGGCGCGGCATGAACTTCAGTGAGATAAACCCGCGATGCCAAAGGCAAAGCGGCGGCAAAAAGATCGGCGCCGCCGATGATCATGATTTCGGAGGGATTTTCGCGCTCCGCCAAAGCGAGTGCGGCTTCCAATGAGGGCGCTAGCAAAGCCCCTTCTGCTGCAAAGCCAGATTGCCGTGTGAGCACGATATTGCTGCGGCCCGGCAAGGGTTTTCGCGGCAGGCTCTCCCAGGTCTTGCGCCCCATGATGCAAGGCTTGCCCATGGTGATGTCTTTGAAGCGCGCCAGATCGCCCGGCAAACGCTCCCAAGGCAGACCGCCATTGGCGCCGATCACCCCGTTTTCGGCCCGCGCGACAATCAACGAGATGGGTGTCATCAATCTTGTTCGCCCAAGTTCTGCAAAGCGTCGCCGCTGAGACGGTACACCGTCCAGCCTTCCACCGGCCGCGCACCGAGGGTTTCATAGAAGGCGATGGCATCGACATTCCAATCGAGCACCGACCATTCCAGGCGGCCGCAGCCTTCCTTCGCCGCGCGCGCCGCCAGATTGACCAAAAGCGCCTTACCGATGCCTTTGCTGCGGAATTCCGGCTTCACAAACAGGTCTTCGACATAGATGCCATGCCGCGCCAGGAAGGTAGAGTAGTTGTAGAACCAGACCGAAAAACCTGCCGGTTCGCCATTCCATTCGGCAATGGAACAAAACAGCCGCGGATTGTCACCGAACAGGGCCTCGCGCACGGTCTCTTCCGTCGCCACCACCCGGTCGAGCAGTTTTTCGTATTCAGCAAGCGCCCGGATGAACGACAAGACCAAAGCTTCATCGCCGGGCCTGGCTGGGCGGATCGAGAGCATAGCTATCCCCTTGCAAAGACCCTCTAGGTAGCGCGCTAATGGCCCGTTGGCAAAGCGGGGGAACGCCGCCCCAGGCCGCCGCGTTTGCCTTCTGGAGGTCATGATGCGCTATCTCTGGACTCTGACCGGCAGCCTGCTTTTGAGCGGCCTCATCCTGGTACAAGCGGCCGCGCAAGGGGTTGGTTCGCCTGGAAGTTCGCCGCGGCCGAAGCCGCCGGACAGCGATCGCCCTTATAACGTTGCCCACCCTTCACCGCAGAGCCAGCCGCCGCAGCCTGCCAGCCCGGCAGCGCGCCCCACAACAGAGCAACGTGACCAATTCGGCGGCACCACCGATTTCCGCTATCGCGATCAGCAACGTTTTGAGCAGAACGTCGAAAACGACGAACGCAAACGCCAGCAAGCGGCCAAGCCCAAATAGCCAGGCGCGCTCCGGCCTATACCGCCACCGGCGCCTTGATGTGCGGATGGGACTGATAGTTCTCCAGCGTGAAATCCTCGAAGCGAAAATGGAAAATATCCTTCACTTCGGGATTAATCCGCATGGCTGGCAAGGGATAGGGCTGGCGTGAAAGCTGCTCTTTGGCCTGCTCCATGTGGTTCATATAAAGGTGCGCATCACCCAGGCTGTGCACGAACTCGCCCGGCTGCAGATCAGTGACCTGCGCGATCATCAGGGTGAGCAGCGCATAAGAGGCGATGTTGAACGGCACGCCCAAGAAGATGTCGGCGGAACGCTGATAAAGCTGGCAGGAGAGCTTGCCCTCGGCGACATAGAACTGGAACAGGCAGTGGCAAGGCGGCAACGCCTGGCGCGGAATGTCGGCCGGGTTCCAGGCGGTCACAATCAGGCGGCGGGAATCAGGATTGCGCTTGATCTCGTTCACCACCCAGGAAATCTGATCGATGGTGCCGGAATGATCCCGCGGCCATGCCCGCCATTGATGACCATAGACCGGCCCCAGCTCGCCATTGGCGTCAGCCCATTCATCCCAAATGGTGACGCCATGCTCGCGCAGCCATTTCACATTGGTGTCGCCGCGCAAAAACCACAAGAGCTCATAAATGATCGATTTCAGATGCAGCTTCTTGGTGGTGACCAGCGGAAAGCCTTCACCCAAATCGAAACGCATTTGATGGCCGAAAACCGAAAGCGTGCCGGTGCCGGTGCGGTCGTGTTTTTCCGCGCCCGTCTTGAGCACGCGGTCCATGAGATCGAGATACTGGCGCATAGCTCTCCTTATGCGGGCCGCAAGGGAGCCGCAAGCATCTCTTTATGCATCGGCTGTGAGGAAAATCGTGCGCTCAGCCACGCGGCGGTTGTGCAGCCCATCGATCACCACACGCTGGCCATCCACCGTGGCCTTGTCCCACATGAGGAAAGCATCGGCCGCGCCAGGAATGTCGCCGAGATTGAAGCGCCTCAGCACCGAGGAGGATTGAAATGCCGAGGTGCCGATGTTGTAGGTTAAAGACAGCATGGCTGCCGCCTGATGCAGACTGGCGGCTTTCTGCAGCATGGGAGCGATGGCCTTGGATTTGAGCCCCATCTGGTAAGCCAGGAACCCCGTCGCCTCGTCATCCGTCACCGGCTTATCCGTCATCGCGACTGATTTGCCGTTAGGATAGAGAATGGTGCCATAGCCGATGGTCGGGATCCCCGCGGAATCCAGGTAAGGCGTGCCCCGGAATCCCTCGAATTTCTTGATCAGCGGCATACAAAACGGAAAAACCGCGGAATCGCCAGGCCAGTTCGCCATATTCCCCCCTTATGCGTACCGATTCGGACGCAGCGGTAATTTTGGACGCGGCCTTCAAAAATGACCAGAGCCCCCCTATATAAGACCTGTTCGGGTTCGCCCGGACTATGGCGATAAACGGCTTCGTAATAAGCGGACTGGACCCGGGGGCGGTACCCGGCGCCTCCACCAATCTCCCTCTAGAAGCGGGAGCCCTTTGATTAGGGGCGTGTGGGGGCGAAATAGGATCGACAGACGTGTAAAGGTTGTCCTTTCGCCCGGTATGGTATCCGCCGTTATCGGGCTGTCTGTATAGGTGCCAACGACAATGAAATGGCCCTCGCTGCCTAACTTCTAGTTAGACAAGCGCGGCTCGGGGGGCGCCGGGCAACAGAAGCCCCCCACCGAATTGCGCATCTCGCTGAAGCACCAGGCAACAGAAGCGCGTCCCGCTAAATCGCAACGGGGCGTCATCGCCCGCCTCAAACATCCTGCCGCCATCGACCGGACGATGGCCCATCGCATGAGGCTTACATGCGATGGCCCGGCCTGCAACATGTCCCATCCCGGTGCAGAAAAAGACGCCACCCGCCAGCATTGACTCAGGAGTAATGCGGGCTAGTCTGCCTCCATCTTTCCCGGAAAGAGCAATGGCAAAGGATTACATCGGCTATCAGGCATTGTTGGACGCGGCGCTGCGTGGCGTCGTGCGCGACGCCTTGCGGCGAATCGAAAAGCAAGGCCTGATCGGCTCGCATCACTTCTACCTCACCTTCAAAACCAATTTCGAAGGGGTGGACATCCCGAGCTTCCTGGCCGAGCAGTATCCGGACGAGATGACCATCATTCTCCAGCACCAGTTCTGGGGCTTGAAGGTGCGCGAAGACGAGTTCGAAGTGGCTCTCACGTTCAGAAAGCTGCCAGCGACACTGGTCATTCCCTTCACGGCTTTGACCAAATTCTTCGATCCTGGCGTGCCCTTCGGGCTGGAATTCAAGACCCAGGAAGAGCCTGCCCCGAAAGCAGCTCCCAAACCGGTGACATCGACGGCCGAGGCCACACCGCTGCTGCAAAAGAGCGAAAGCGACGCCGAGACCATGGCCGAAGAAAAACCGGTTGCGGAAAAGCCCGCCGGTGAGGCCGAAGTCGTCAGTTTAGACTCGTTCCGGAAGAAGTGATTCCCCTGGCGGCGTAAGCCGTTGTGCTCGAAAGTGCAATTGCGCCGCGAACACGATCACCATAGGTTGAAACACAAAATCCACCCGAGATAGGCTTATGTTGAGTAAGCGGGGGATCGGGCAATGCAGCAGCGGGAGCTTGTGTTCGCGGCAGGATTAGCACTAACCGCCATCTTTGCGGTGTATCAGACGGCGCGTGTCAATCAACTTACAAGCCAACTAACTGAATTAGAAACCGGTGCCGATCGAGCAATTGGCAAAGCATCGAAGGCTATCCGGGCTGGTGATTTCGATTCAGCCATTGATACGCTGCACGGTGCACTTGATCGGCACCCAGAATTAAAGCTCAAACCCGAATTCCAAAGTCTCCTGAATACAGCCCAAGAAGGGCATGCGCGAGTTCTAAACGAGCGAAGGAGAGCGGCAGAACTCGAGGAGCAAAAGAAAAAAAGCAAAGGCTTAGTTATCTGGAAGCCCCAAACGAAAGGACTAGACGCCAAATTCCAATCTACCGATGTGCTCTCTCTCTATTCGGTCCTTGAGAGTCTACTTCCACGCGCGAAAGATGAATTCGAAACCTCCGCCGACTTCTCAAAACGGCTTGAAGATGATCTGCATAAAAAGAAAATTGGAATTTTCAGTGTCGACGATGAATTTCTATTCAGCACGGGAACTAGCGCATTTCTGACATATGATGCCGCGAAAAAGGGCTACAAGATCAACCTATCGGAATCTCAGTCAATTAGCTCCGACACGAAGAATAACGGCACGTTTGAAGGCCAAAATGCATTTGGGGTAAAAAAAGAAATCGATCGCATAACCCTAACCTCCTACGACCTACAACTCCTAAATCATAAGGCGTTTTTGAAGTGCGTAAAAAAATCCTACGGCTATTGCTTTGATGAAGAGGCAGGCTTTATTCCATTTTCACCTGATCTCGCACGCCAACAGGAGCATGATCTCCGTGTTGTTTACGTCTTGAAGCTAAAACCCCCTTACGTGGAGCATACGCTTCATACAGCAAGCGCCACCATTACCAGCCCTACGGAATTCACTTATTCCACATACAAAATTTACGGAGAATTGGTGCGTTTTCTAATTGTATCCCATTCAACTGGGGAGATAATCTTTAGTTCGTCTTCGAAGTAGGATCACATGAGCAAGACCCGCACCGAAACCGATACCTTCGGCCCGATCGAAGTGGATGCCACGCGCTATTGGGGCGCGCAGGCCGAACGCTCGCGCAACAATTTTAGGATCGGCTGGGAAAAGCAGCCCGCGCCGGTGATCCGGGCGCTGGGCATCATCAAGCGCGCCGCCGCCGAAACCAACATGGCGCTGGGCAAGCTCGATCCCAAGATCGGCAACGCCATCATCGCGGCGGCGAATGAAGTGCTGGAAGGCAAGCTCGACGAGCATTTTCCGCTGGTGGTCTGGCAGACCGGCTCGGGCACGCAGTCGAACATGAATGCCAATGAGGTGATCAGTAACCGCGCCATCGAGATGCTGGGCGGCGAGATGGGCTCGAAGAAGCCGGTCCATCCCAACGACCACGTCAATATGAGCCAATCGTCGAACGACACCTATCCGACGGCGATGCATGTGGCGGCGGCCGAAGAGATCGTGCACCGGCTGATCCCAGCGCTGCAGGGCTTGCGCAATGCGCTGAACGATAAGGCCGAGGACTGGAAAGACATCGTCAAAATCGGCCGCACCCATACCCAGGATGCGACGCCGCTGACTTTGGGCCAGGAATTTTCCGGCTATACCAAGCAGGTCGAGAACGGCATCGATCGCATCGAACAGACTTTGCCGATGCTGATGCAGCTCGCCCAAGGCGGCACGGCGGTCGGCACAGGGCTGAATGCCCCGATCGGCTTTGCCGAAGGCGTGGCCGAGCGGATCGCCGCCATCACCGGCCTTGATTTCACCTCCGCCCCCAACAAATTCGAAGCCTTGGCCGCCCATGACGCGATGGTGATGAGCCATGGCGCGATCAACACCGTGGCGGCCTCGCTGTTCAAGATCGCCAACGACATCCGCTTTCTGGGGTCAGGGCCGCGCTCCGGCCTCGGCGAATTGGCGCTGCCGGAAAACGAGCCGGGCTCGTCGATCATGCCGGGCAAGGTCAATCCCACCCAATGCGAAGCGCTGACCCAGGTCTGCATCCAGATCTTCGGCAACAACGCGGCGCTCACTTTCGCCGGCAGCCAAGGCCATTTCGAACTCAACGTCTTCAATCCGGTGATGGCCTACAACTTCCTGCAAAGCGTGCGGCTGATGGCCGATAGCGCGGTGAGCTTCACTGATAATTGCGTGGTCGGCATCGAGCCGCGGCACGACAACATCAAAGCCGGTCTCGACCGCTCGCTGATGCTGGTGACGGCGCTGGCGCCGAAGATCGGCTACGACGCGGCGGCCAAGATCGCCAAGACGGCGCATAAGAACGGCACCACGCTGAAGGAAGAAGCCCTCAAGACCGGGCTGGTCACGGCAGAGGAATTCGAGCGCCTCGTGCGGCCAGAGGACATGATCCATCCCAAATAAGCGGCTGCTATAACGGCTGGCGAAACAGACATACCGAGCACAATGGCCAAGAAATCTCCCCGTGCCCGCCAGCCGGAACAAGGCTTCGTCATCGAATACAACAACGCCACGGGGAATGTATCCTTCTGGGAGAAGGACGACAATCACAGCGTCGCCGACAAGAACGGCGTTTCGACGGCCGATTATATCCACGCCGTGTACGGCTTCCTCCGGCAAGCCAAGTCCAAGCATGTGCTGATGATCGGCTGCGGCGGGGGAACGCTGGCCACCATGCTGCGGCGTGTTGGCGTGAAGGTCACCATCGTCGATATCGATGCCCGCAATTACGAGATCGCCCATACCTACTTCCACATGCCGGAAGACGTGGAATGCCATGTCGCTGACGGCGAAGCCTTCCTGAAACAGGATGAGCGGCAATTCGATGCCATCGTGCTCGACGCTTATGCCGACAACGACATCCCGCGCCATTTCAAAAAGCAGCGCTTCTTCAATTTGATGAAAGCGCGGCTGAAACCGCGCGGCGGCTTTGTGCTGGTGAATTTGATCCTCTGCAGCGTGACCGATTACAGCGGCGACCGCTTCATGCGGCTGATGCAGCGCAGCTTCCCCAGCGTGCGGCTGCTGGATATCCCGAATTACGAAAGCCGCAATGCCGTTGGTTTGGCGGGCTCGGTAAAAGCCCTGAAAAGACCACGGTTATTGATGAAACCGGCGCGCGGCGCCAAAGCCTTGGCCAAAGAGCTGGCCGAGATGGATTTCCGCCCGATACGCCCGTAGAACAGAAATTCACCAGGAAATTGGCCCATCCCTAACATGTCATCGCCCGCGAACTGCGGGCGATCCAGGTGGTGTTGTTCCGGCTTCAGAGAAATAAATCTGGTGTTTTCCGGAAGCGGCAGTGCCACGAAACCTGGATGGCCCGCAGTCGCGGGCCAAGACAACAGTGGAGAAGAAAAATCTCGCATGGCGCCCAGGCGCCTCTTCATAGGTGCCATGCGCGCATAGGGATGGCCGGATCACGCAATTCCCCGCAAGAAGCGGGTGGCGAGGATTGCCTGAATAGGCAAGCTTGCGGCCGCTGAGGTGAGGGTTTGCGATGGCAGAGCAAAAGATGGGACGTGTGGAGTGGGCGTTATTTTTGCTCCTGTCGATCCTCTGGGGCGCCTCGTTCTTTTTCTACAAGCTGCTGGTCACGCTCGGGCCTCTGACGGTCGTGCTCGGCCGCATGGGGATTGCCGCCATTGCCATGAACCTGATCCTCGCCGTCCGCGGCCAGCGCCTGCCGCCGCTGCGCCAATGGGGGCCGTTCTTCGTCATGGCGGGGCTGAGCAATGTTTTTCCCTTCGCCATGTTCGCCTTCAGCGAGCGCCATATCGATGCCGGGCTGGCCGCCATTCTCAACGCCACCACACCGATTTTCACGGTGATCGTCGCCCACTTCTGGACGCACAACGAGAAGCTGGCCTGGAACAAAGCGCTGGGCGTGCTTTGCGGCGTTGCCGGGGTTGCCATTCTGATGGGGCCGAGCGCCCGCGCTGGGTTCGGCAGCGGTAACCTCTGGGGCCAACTCGCCTGCATCGCGGCGTCCATCGCGTATGGCTTTGCCGGGGTCTATGGCCGCCGTTTTTCCGGCATGGCGCTGCCGACCCTGGTGACAGCCGAATTCACCGCCGCCACCATCCTGACCCTGCCGCTGGCATTGATATTCGAGCAGCCCTGGACGCTGCCGATGCCCGGCCTTTCGGTGTGGAGCGCGCTGATCGGCATTGCACTGGCTTCGACCGTGCTTGCCTATCTCATCTATTTCCACATTCTCGCCAAGGCAGGGGCCACCAACATCTCGCTGGTGACGCTCTTGGTGCCGGTCAGCGCGGTGTTTCTGGGCGTGGCCTTCTTGGGGGAGAAACCCACCGCGGGGACCTATACGGGGATGTTCGTCATCGGGCTGGGCCTGGCGGCCATCGATGGGCGGCCGCTGGCGTGGTTCCGCCGCCGTGCCACGGCCTAGATTGTGCTACCCTCACGGCGGATTGTAGATTTCGCCGACATGCTGAAGAAACGCTCATTCTCCTTATCCCGTCACCGCACCTCGATTGCGCTGGAAGCGGAATTCTGGGTGGTGCTCGAAAGCGAGGCTGCCGCTGCGAAAACCAGCCTGGCCGCACTGGTGATCGAGATCGATTCCAAGCGAGGTATGCGTCCGCTGGCCAGCGCCCTGCGCGTTTTCGCCCTAGCAGCAGCCCAAAGAGCCCCGTAGCATCCGCCCACCGCCAGATGGGAATTTCGAATGCTGACGCTTTACCATAAGCCCGCCACGCGCTCGATGAGCATTCTTTGGCTGCTCGAAGAACTCGGCGTTCCTTTTGAAATCAAGGAAGTCACGGTGCGCACCATGGACGGCACGGGCGCCATCGATCCCTCCAATCCGCATCCCCATGGCAAGGTGCCGGCGCTGGAACATGACGGCAAGCGCGTGTTCGAATTGGCGGCGATCATGCTTTATCTGACCGATCTTTTTCCCGAGAAGAAGCTTGGCCCGCAGATCGGCGATCCCTTGCGCGGGGAATATCTTTCCTGGCTCGCCTATAGGCCAGGCGTGCTCGAACCTGCCATCATGATGCGCCGCCTCAATGTCCAGCATATGCAGGGCGCCATGGGCTGGGCAGCCGCCGAGGAGGTGGAAGAGGTCTTAAACGAAACGCTGTCCATGCGGCCCTATATTCTGGGCGAGGAATTTTCGGCAGCCGATATCTCGGTGGGCGGCTCGATCGCCTTTCTGGCACGGGTAAAAATGCTGAATGGAACCCCGGCGCTGCGGGATTATACTCAGCGCATCACCTCCCGGCCTGCCTTTGTCAAAGTCATGGGACCCCATCCATGAGCAACATCGTCAACCTCCGCCAGGCGCGTAAACAGAAGGCCCGTCACGAGAAAGACGTCGTGGCGGAGGCCAATCGCGTCAAGCACGGCATCGGCAAAAGCGCCCACCAGAAGGCGAAGATCGCGGCCGAAAAAGATTTGCAGCGGCTCGACGCCCATAAGCTGGACGAATAGGCGCCAGCAGCGGTTGCAGCCGCGATTTTCTGGCGCGAGAACAACACGTGAACTTTCGCTTTGGCCCTGCTAAAAGCGGAATCATGACCGGCCATTACCAAGATCCGCTCGATTCCGCCTTCGGTGACGAGCCCGAAGAAAACGTGCACGCCTTGCCGCTGCGCGAGCCCTCTTATCTGCAAGGGCTCAACAAGGAACAGCGCGAAGCGGTGGAGACCACTGACGGGCCTGTGCTGGTGCTGGCCGGGGCCGGGACCGGCAAGACGCGCGTTCTGACCACCCGCCTCGCGCATATCCTTGCCAGCCGCAAAGCCTGGCCGGGGCAGATTTTGGCCGTGACCTTCACCAACAAAGCCGCGCGCGAAATGAAAGAGCGCATCGGCGGGCTGATCGGCGGCGTGGTCGAAGGCATGCAATGGCTGGGGACATTCCACTCCATCGGCGCGCGCATGCTGCGCCGCCATGCCGAGCTGGTGGGACGCAAATCCAATTTCACCATCATCGATACCGACGACCAGCTCCGGCTGATGAAGCAGCTCTTGGAAGCCGAAAGCATCGATGAGAAGCGCTGGCCGGCGCGCACCCTGGCCGCCATGATCGATGGCTGGAAGAACCGCGGCCTCAAGCCTGCCGATGTGCCGGATGGCGAAGCGCACGGTTTTGCTTTCGGCAAAGGCAAGACGCTCTACACGATGTATCAGGAGCGGCTGAAGGCGCTGAACGCCTGCGATTTCGGCGACCTCTTGCTCGATGTTTTGAGCATTTTGCGCGAACATCCCGATGTGCTGGCCGAATACCGCGACCGCTTCCGCTATATCCTGGTGGACGAGTATCAAGACACCAACACTGTGCAATATCTCTGGCTGAAGCTCTTGGCGGGCGGCGGCACCGGCGCGCGCGGCAATGTCTGCGTGGTGGGTGATGACGACCAATCGATTTACGCTTGGCGCGGCGCGGAGGTGGAAAACATTCTGCGCTTCGAGCGCGATTTTCCCGGCGCCAAAGTGATCCGCCTGGAACGCAATTACCGCTCCACGCCAGCGATTCTGGGCGCGGCCTCCGGCTTGATTGCCGCCAACAAAGGCCGCCTCGGCAAGACGCTGTGGACCGAAGGCGATCCCGGCGAAAAGATCCAAGTCAAAGGCGTGTGGGACGCCGAAGAAGAAGCCCGCAATGTGGCGAGCGAAGCCGAGAACCAGCACCGCCAAGGCCATGTCTATTCCCAGATGGCGATCCTGGTGCGCGCCTCTTTCCAGATGCGCGAATTCGAAGACCGTTTCATCGCGCTCGGCCTGCCTTACAAGGTGATCGGCGGTCCGCGTTTCTATGAGCGCGCCGAAATCCGCGATGCCATGGCGTATTTCCGCCTTACCGCCCAAGGCGATGACGATCTGGCGTTCGACCGCATCGTCAACAAGCCCAAGCGCGGCATCGGCGATGCCAGCGTGCAGGTGCTGCATCAATTCGCACGGGCCCGGCAGATGCCGCTGCTCGCCTCTGCCCGTGAGATTGTGCAAACCGATGAGCTGCCGCCGAAAGCCAAGAAGGCACTCACCGATCTGGCCATGAGCTTCGAACGCTGGACCCATGTTTCGCGGCAGATCCCGCATACCGAACTGGCCGAAATGATCCTGGACGAGTCCGGCTATACCGACATGCTGAAGGCCGACAAATCCGCCGAAGCGCCCGGACGCCTCGACAACTTGAAAGAACTTGTGCGCTCCATGGACGGGTTCGAGAGCCTTGCGGCATTCCTCGAACACATCGCTCTGGTGATGGATGTGGAGCAGAACGAGACGGAAGACCGCCTCAATCTGATGACGCTGCATGCCGCCAAGGGCCTGGAATTCGACACCGTGTTTCTGCCCGGCTGGGAAGAAGGCTTGTTCCCGTCGCAGCGCACGATGGATGAAAATGGGCTGGCGGGGCTCGAAGAAGAGCGGCGGCTGGCTTATGTCGGCATCACGCGGGCCAAGAAGCGCGCCTTCATTTCCTTTGCCGCCAACCGCCGCATTCATGGCAGCTGGCAAAGCGCTCTGCCCAGCCGCTTCATCAGCGAGATTCCGCAAGAGCATGTGGAAACAACCGTCGATGAAGGCTTTTACGGCGGCAATGCGGGCTTCCGCGACAATCTCAGCGGCTTTGCTTCCACCTATGACAGCCCCGGCTGGAAACGCGCCCAAGCCAACAAGGCGCAAGGCTATACGCGGGCAAAGCCGCCGCTGATCGAGGCACAGGCCTGGAGCGTGCAGACGTCTGACCCTTCGGCCTCGCTGTACGTACGCGGCGACCGCGTCTTTCACCAGAAGTTCGGTTATGGCCGGGTGAAAGCCGTCGAAGGCAACAAGCTGACGGTCGATTTCGACAAAGCGGGCGAGAAGAAGGTAATCGACCAGTTCGTCACGAGGGGGTGAGATTCATGCACTACTTTCAAAAAGGGGATATGTAATCTGAGCGCCAAACAGCCATAGATGCTTGCCTCATGAGTTGTGATAGCCTCGGCTAAAGGCTTGGGGGAATAAACATGGATCCTGCTACGGTCATTAGTTCGATCACAACTGCTATTGGCTTTGCTAAGGAGCTTATTGCAGTTGATAAGGCTGTTGATGAAGCGACGTGGAAGCTCAAACTTGCAGAGCTGACTTCCGCGCTTGCTGAGGCAAAACTCGGTGTTGTTGAATTAAATGAGCTTGTGAGTGCGCTAGACAGCGAAATTGAAAGGCTTAAAAGGGCATTCGAATTTCAAGGCAAAACTGTAAAAATTAACGACATGATCTATGAGGTCCAGGCAAATGGAAAGCCGGTTGGCATGCCATTTTGCCCGCGCTGCTTGGCAGTTGATGGACGACACATAAAACTAGCTATGATCGAAAAGCCCGGACGCCCCGCACAATGCCCCCAATGCAAATCTGATTTCGCTCATCAATCTAGGTACACTCAAAGCGGAGAAACATGAGTTCGCATTGGTCCGCAGTACCAAGCATTTAAGGGCTCTATGCCTGCTTGACCTCCCACCCCTTTTCGCCCCATAATCTGGCTAGAAATTCTGGCTAGAATTCCATGGACAGTCGCGCATGGTCCGTGCAGGACGCCAAGAACCGGTTCAGTGAAATGGTAGATGCGGCGGGGCAAGCGCCGCAGACCGTGACCAAGCACGGCAAACGCGCCGTGGTGGTGATGGCGGCGGAAGAATACGACCGCTTGAAAACACTGGAACGCCATCACGCGCCGAGCTTCAAAGAACACCTTCTGAGCATGCCGAAGGATGACGGCACCTTCGAACGCCTCGAAGCGCCGCTTCGGGACCGCGGCTTCTGACGCGATGTGCGCCCCGGTAAATGATCATACGGAAATGCCGTGCGTGCTTCGAGGTTCGCTGCGCTCGCACCTCAGCATGACGAGGGTTGGGCAATGATCCAGCGAGAAAGTCCGGTGCTCTAATGTATCTCCTCGACACCGATGTCTTGTCCGAATTGCGCAAGCGCAAATGCAATCCGGGCGTCGCCAAGTGGTTCGGCAAGGTTCGGGATTCCGAACTCTTTCTCAGCGTGATCAGCCTCGCCGAGATCGAGCGCGGCATCGAACGCCAGCGCACAGTCGACCCGGTCTTTGCCAAAGATCTTGCTGCCTGGCTGGAATTGACTCTGCGGGCCTTCGGCGACCGCATTGTGCCGCTATCCGTCAATATCGCACGCCGCTGGGGACGGCTGGGCGCGGAGATCGGCAACACAGGTCTTGATCTCGCCATCGCCGCCACCGCCCTCGAACATGGGCTGACGGTCGTGACCGGGAATACCAAACATTATCAGCCGACGGGCGCAGAGCTTTTGAACCCGTTCCTCGGCAGGGCCGCGCGCAAGCCGTGATACGGCAACGCCGGAAGCGAGCGATAACGGCTAGAAGCTGCCTAGCCTGTTGATAAACGGCAGATCGATTAGATCCAGCACAAGACGCTGAAAACTGTACAGACCGCATTTGCCCTTTGTTACAGATTCGCCCGCTACACCAAGTCTCTCCCAAGGCGAGGGATTCGAGCGATGGATCATTACCAAGGCGTGGTGGAAAACTATCTTCGTGCCGACCGCTCCGTTTTTGTTAATCCTGAATTCTGCCTGCAGCTCGCGCCCAGCAAGCCGCTCTCCGATAGCGGGACGATGTGGCACCTCGACCACCTTGCCGTGGACATGCGCCGCCAGACGGTTTTCCTTTGCGAAATCGCGTATTCGCACAGTCTGGCGGCGATGGTGCGGCGGCTGGCGACCTGGTCCGAACATTGGGAAGAAATAGAGATCGCGCTGGAGCGGGATGCGTGCATTCCGAGGACCTTTGCCAAGCGGCCTTGGGTCTTCATTCCGGCGAACCTGATCAACGCCTTTCTGCGCAAATATTCCGAGGATGTCCTGATGGGCTTCTTCGATCCCTTGGTGACCCCGCTGGAGATGACGGCCCCCTGGAGCTATTGCACCTGGAACCGCATCGGCGAGGCCTCCAAAGATGGCTATGGCATTCCACCGGAAATGCGGTCATTAGAGGCACACGGCTTGAACCATCAGGCGGCGCTTTAACCGCTTATTTGTCATGGCCCGCGGGCTGGGTTGCTTCATTCTTATGTCTTGGCCCGCAACTGCGGGCCATCCAGTTTTCATCTGGCACAATTTCAAAATCACAGAGAACCGACCTGGGTCGCCCGCATTCGCGGGCGATGACACGAAGAAGTGTGGAAGCTGGCCTTAGCGGTTCAGCTCTTCTGTCAAATCGCGCCATTCGACGTTGTGCGACTGGATCAGATTCAGCTTCCATTCGCGCTTATACTTCTTCAGCCGCTTTTCGCGGGCGATGGCTTCGTGAATGTCTTCGAAGACTTCATAATAAACGAGCGCTTTGACGCCATAGGTCTTGGTGAATCCCGCCACCAGCCCATCCTTGTGCTCAAACATGCGCCGGGCGAGATCGTTGCTCACCCCGACATACAAGGTGCCGTTGCGCTTGCTTGCCAGGATATATACGTAATAGGTCTTCGCCATCGGTGGCGGCCCCACCTGGATGGCCCGTAGTCGCGGGCCATGACACGCTTAGTTTAGCCGGAAACGTTCCCCCATGCCTAATCCGCCTCTTTGGAAAGCCTCTATCGTCCTGAAGAAGTCCGAAGCCCCCAATGTGGTGGCCGCGCTGGAGTTGATTCCGCCGTCGCCGCAAGCGGTGCTGACTCAGGAAGACCCTTTCCGCGATGAGGGCGTGGTGGAAGCGCTTTACGACGTGATGCCGGATGGCGATCTCATCGCCAAGATCACCGGGCGCGAAGTTCATGTCGAGCTCTTGCCCGACGCCGATTGGATCCGGCTGAGTCAGGAAGGCCTGCCGCCGGTGCGCGCGGGCCGCTTCTTCGTTTATGGCGCCCATGACAAAGGCCAGGTGCCGCATGGCGTCATTCCCATGCGTATCGAAGCGGGCCTGGCATTCGGCACCGGTCATCACGAGACAACCGCTCTCTGTTTGTCGGTGCTGAGCGATCTCGCCAAGCGGCGGCGTTATGAGAATGTGCTCGATCTCGGCTGCGGTACCGGCCTGCTCGCCATCGGCGCGGCCAAGCTGTGGAAAGAGACGGTGACCGCTTCCGACATCGATCCGGTGGCGGTGGAAGTGACCCGCGAAAACGCCGTTGCCAACGAGGAAGGCCCGCGGGTGATGGCGCTGATGGCAGACGGCCCGACCCATCCCACCCTGTTCGCGCTGGCGCCCTATGATTTGATCATGGCGAACATCCTGGCCGGACCGCTGACGCGGCTGGCACCGGGCATCTGCAAAGTGATGGCCAAAGGCGGCACGCTGGTGCTCTCCGGTCTGCTGCATTGGCAGGAGAACCTGGTGCTGAGCTTCTACCGGCCGCATGGATTGCTGTTGCGTGAAATCCGCCGCGACGGCAGCTGGAGCGCGCTGGTGCTGGAGAGGGCGTAAATACCCCCCACCCGAAATGCTTCGCATTTCGACCTCCCCACCAAGGGGAGGTTAAATCGGGAGGGTGGATTCCGGCGCGGCGAGGACCTAACCTCACCTCCCATGAAAAAGATTTTCCAGTCCTTCGAAGACCAGTCCGATCCGGCGACTTGTGCGCCGCGTTTGAAACTTCTGCGTGAGGGCCTCGCCCGCCGCGGGCTCGCCGGGTTCGTCGTGCCGCGCTCCGACGAGCATCAAGGCGAATATGTGCCCAAGAAGGCCGAGCGCCTCGCTTGGTTGACCGCGTTCACCGGTTCGGCGGGCGCTGCGGTGGTGCTGGCGGACAAAGCCGCGGTGTTTGTCGACGGCCGCTACACCTTGCAGGTGCGCCAGCAGACGGACACCAGCCTGTTCGAGCCGCGCGATCTCATCAGCGAAGGCCCGGCCGCCTGGCTGGAGAAGAATGCGCCGAAAGGCGGGGTCATAGGATACGATCCCTGGCTGTTCACCGCCAATGCCGTCGATGGCTTGAAGGCAGCGGTCGCCAAAGCTGGTGCGACGCTGGTGGCCGTGGAAACCAATCCCATTGATGCGGTGTGGGCGGATCAGCCCGAGCCGCCGACGGCCAAAGCCATCGTGCAGGCGCATAACCTCGCGGGCGAAAGCGCGGAAGCCAAACGCACGCGGCTGGCCGAAGAGATCAAAACCAAAGGCGCCGATGCTTTCGTGCTGACTATGCCGGATTCGATCTGCTGGCTCTTGAACATCCGTGGTGACGATGTTCCGCACACCCCGTTTGCCCTCTCCTTCGCGATCCTGAATGGCGACGGCTCTTCGGACCTCTTCATCGACGAACGCAAAACCTCGCCCGAACTGATCCAGCATCTGGGCAATTCGGTGCGGGTGCGGACGCCAAGCGATTTCACCCCAGCGCTCGATGACCTGAAAGGCAAAACGGTGGCCGCCGATCCCGGCACCGCCGCGTCAGCGATTTTCGACCGGCTGGGCAAAGCAGGCGCGACGGTGATGCGCCTCGCCGATCCTTGCCAGCTTGCCAAGGCCTGCAAGAACCCGATCGAAATCGAAGGCATGCGCAAAGCGCATATTCGCGACGGCGCGGCGATGGCGAAGTTCCTCTGCTGGCTGGCGAAAGAGGCGCCCAAAGGCGGGCTGGATGAAATCCTGGCGGCTCAGCAGCTGGAAGCGATCCGCGGCGAAACCGGCTATCTCACCGACCTTTCGTTCGATTCCATTTCGGCGGCGAGCGAACATGCGGCCATTCCGCATTATCGCGTGACTTCGTCCACCAACTTGCCGCTGAAGCTGAACGAGATCTATCTTATCGATTCCGGCGGACAGTATCCGGACGGCACCACCGATATCACCCGCACCATCATCGTCGGCACGCCGACGGCGGAGATGAAGGATCGCTTCACCCGCGTGCTCAAAGGCCATATCGCGCTGGCGACCGCGAAGTTCCCGGAAGGCACGCCGGGCTATGCGCTGGATTCCTTTGCGCGGCGGCCGCTGTGGGAGATCGGTCTCGATTACGATCACGGCACCGGCCATGGCGTTGGCTCTTACCTCTCGGTGCATGAAGGGCCGCAGAACATCTCCAAGCGGCCGATCCCGCAGCCTTTGAAGCCGGGCATGATCTGCTCCAACGAGCCGGGCTATTACAAAGCCGCCGAATACGGCATCCGTATCGAGAATCTGGTGGTGGTGCAGGAAGCCAAGGTGGAAGGCGACCGCAAGACGATGGAATTCGAAACCATCACGCTGGCGCCGATCGACCTCCATCTGGTCGAGCCGACGCTGCTGACCGCGGACGAAAAGGCTTGGCTCAATGCTTATCATGCGCGGGTGCGCGAGACGCTGGAGCGCTTCGTCGATGACGAAACCCGCACCTGGCTCACCCTGGCGACAAAGGCGATCTGATGCGACGCGATCTTTCAGCCCCGCGCGGAACGGTGCACACACTCTGGCTGGACAGTGCGGTGCTGAAAGACAATTTCCTGGGCGATCCCACGGAACGGCGCATCGATGTCTATGTGCCGGCCGACCATGACGGGCGCGGCCTGCCGCTGCTGGTCGATCTCGTTGGCTATACCGGCGGCGGCCCGAGCCATACCAATTGGAAGAATTTCGGCGAGAACCTGCCCGAACGGCTCGACCGCTTGATCGGCTCCGGCGAGATGGCGCCTTGTGTGGTGGCGCTGCCGGATTGCTTCACCAAGCTCGGCGGCAACCAATACATCAACTCGTCCGCCATGGGCCCTTGGGACGATTTCCTTTTGCAGGAAGCCGTGCCGTTCGTGGAAAAGAGTTTCGAATGCGGCGGGACGGGACGGCGCGGGGTCTTCGGCAAAAGCTCCGGCGGTTATGGCGCGTTGGTACACGCCCTGCTGCACAGCGACTTCTGGGCGGGCGCGGCCTCTCATTCCGGCGATTGCGGCTTCGATTTGCTGTTCGCGGGCGATTTTCCCAAGGCGCTGCGGGCCCTGGCCAAGGCGGATAACTCCATCGCGGCCTGGCTTGAGCGTTTCTTTGCCGCAGCCAAGACCAAGGACGGCGATATTCATGTCCTGATGGTGCTCGCCATGTGTGCCAGCTATGATCCTGATACGGATTGTACCCTTGGCATACGCCTGCCGGTCACCCTTGATACGTGTGAAATCATCCCGGAGCGCTGGGCGAATTTCCTCAAATGGGATCCGTTAAGCCTGATCGAGACGCATTTCGAAGGACTTAAGCGGCTGAAGCTGTTCTATCTCGATTGCGGCGATGCCGATCAATACAATCTCGTTTACGGGTCAAGGCGCCTTGCCAAGCGGCTGACACACTTGGGCGTTCCCCATATTTACGAAGAGTTTTCAGACGATCATTCATCAGTCGATTACCGCATGGACAGGAGCCTGCCTTTGCTGGCCAAAGCCTTGGGGTAGAATAGCCGGGTCATCCCTGGGACTGATTCATGATCGTCGAAGTGCGGACGTATAAGATTAAGCGAGGCTCCCGGACACAAATCGAGGAGCTGATCCGTACACGGTTATTCGACGAGCTGAAGCGCATCGGCGTCAAATGCGCCGGGCCATGGCATTCCCCGCTTGACGACCAGAGCCTCGTCTGGCTGCGCGGCTTTCCTGACGAAGAAACGCGCCAGACCATGAACAACCGCTTTTATGGCGGCGCCTTCTGGGAAGAGGAGATGGCCGACCAGATCCTGCCCCATCTCGAAGGCCACAGCGTGGTGGTGGTGGAGATGGACGAAGCCGCGGTGCGGTGGAGCTAATTCTTCTTCGCCGCGACCGCCTTGTCGGCGTTGTCGCTGAAGAGGCCATCGACGCCTAAGGCATAGAACTGACGGTATTCCTTGAGGGGATCGCAGCCGTAGTCGGACGCCAGGAAAACGCACTCATTGCGGAAGGTGTAAGGCATCACCTTCAGTCCGACGGCATGGGCATCCGCCACTAGGGTTGAAGGCGGCATAGTGACCATATCGGCATCGGTGATCTGGCCATCGCCATCCTGATCGACCGGCTTGCCATCAGCGCCCACCGCCGCGGCGCGCACACTGACGATCGAGCGCTTCCAGGCACCCAGCACCCAAGCATAAGAAGCAACCTCTTTGAGCCCGGCCGGGGTGAGAAGATCGCCATAGCTGCGCTTGTCGCCCGAGAGCACGAAATCATAAGGCTGGTTATAGACGATGGTGCCATCCGGCTTGATTTCCTTGGCATCGGTGAGCTGCATCAGCCGGATGCTGGTCTCTTGGTGCAGCTTCTTCAGATTGCCGACTTCGAAAGACTGGATGATCACCGGCGCTTTTTCATCCTGCCAGCCAGCGGCCTTGAGCTGCGCCAGCATCTTCTCTTCCAGCGGCAGGCCTTCGGCGCGGAAATAGGAAGGATGCTTGGTCTCGGGAATGATGCCGATGGTGCGGCCGCGCTTGGCGCTCTCGGCTTTGGCGAGATCGATCACCTCCTGAAAGGTGACGACCTGGAACTGGCCGTCAAAGCTGTGATTGCGGAAAGGCAGACGCTCCTTGGCGCGCAGAGTCTTGATTTCGGCAAGGGTGAAATCGTCCGTGAACCAGCCGGTCTGTTTTTCGCCATCGATGGTCTTGGTGGTCTTGCGGGGGGCGAATTCGGGATGGCTGGCGACATCCGTGGTCTCGGTGATGTTGGGCTCGTGACGGACGATGAGGACGCCGTCCTTGGTCGAGACCAGATCGGGCTCGATGAAATCGACGCCCATCTCGATGGCCGTCTGGTAGCTGGCAATGGTGTGTTCGGGGCGGTAGCCCGCGGCACCGCGATGGCCGAGGACGATCGGTTCAGCAACAGCAGAGACAGCGAAAAGAGCGGCAGAAAAGAGGAGAGCGGCGCGCGACATTGGCAAACCCAGCGGAACCCGCTTCCGCTCTATCAGCCCACCACGACAGATTGGCGACGCCGCCTGTCATATCCGGGGCAGGAACAGGGCTGGTAACCACCCGCATAGACCTTACCCGGCTTCATCGCGATCAGAGCGGGCACAGACGGAATGTCCGTCGCGCCGAGATCGGTGGCGATGGCGAGAGCCACCTGGCCACAGACGGAGGCATCTTCGGCGGCGTTGTGGTGGTTGAAGGGGATGCAGAGATGCCGCCCCAACGCATTTAGCTTGTAGGACGGCAGATCCTGCCAGACGCGGCGCGCCATCTGCAGGGTGCAGAGATAATCGAAACAGGGATAGGAAAGGCCGTAGAGATCGAGAGAGGCGCGCCACACGCTCATGTCGAAAGAGGCGTTATGGGCGATGAGCATGGCACCGGCGCAGTCGTCGCGGAATTCGTCCATCACTTCGGGAAATTCCGGGGCTTCTTCGACATCCTCCGGATGGATGCCATGAATGCCGATATTGAAGCCGGAAAAGCGCATCTCCTTCGGCCTGATCAAGCGCTCTTCGACCCGCGTCACGGCGCCGTTTTCGATCCAAGCCAAACCGACCGAACAGGCGCTGGCGCGCCGCTCATTGGCTGTCTCGAAATCGATGGCGATGACCTTCATTCAGCCGCCGATCAGCTTCAGCCAAGCATCTTCGTCGAGCACTTCGACACCATGCTTTTCGGCTTCGGCGAGCTTGGAGCCTGCACCAGGACCAGCGATGACGATATCGGTCTTTTTGGAGACGGAGCTGGCCACCTTAGCGCCCAAGCTTTCCGCGCGGGCCTTGGCTTCGTGACGGGTCATTTTTTCGAGGCTTCCGGTGAAAACCACCGTCTTGCCAGCGACCGGGGAATTGGAGGCGGCGGGAGCCGCGACTTCCAACGGCGTCACGCCCGCCTCGAGTAGATGGGCTACCGCTTTCTGGTTATGCGGCTCGTCAAAGAAATCCTTGATGCCCTCGGCGACGGTCTCACCAATGCCTTCGATCTGACAGAGATCGGCGACGGCATTCTCGCCTTCCATCGCCCCATGCAGCGCTTCCAGCGTATGGAAATGGCGCGCCAAGAGCTTGGCCGTGGTCTCGCCGACATGACGGATGCCGAGCGCATTGATGAAACGGTCCAGCGGAATCTCGCGGCGGCGGCCGATGGCCTCGAACAGCTTCTTGGCGCTTTGTTCGCCCCAGCCTTCGCGGTTGCGGATGGCATCGCCGTGCTTTTCTTCCAGCCAGAATATATCCGCCGGTTCCTTGATGAAACCATCATCAAAGAAGGCCTGGATGTTCTTCTCGCCAAGACCTTCGATGTCGAAACAATCGCGGCTGACGAAATAGCGCAGACGCTCGACGGCCTGTGCGGGACAGATGAGGCCACCGGTGCAGCGGCGGTCGACATCAGCCTTTCCAGTCTTCTCATCCACTTCGCGCACAGCATGGCTGCCGCAGATCGGGCACGCGTCCGGGAACTTATACGGCGGGGAGCTTTCCGGCCGCTTGTCTTCGACCACGCGCACCACTTGCGGGATGACATCGCCAGCGCGCTGGATCACCACGGTGTCGCCGACGCGCACATCCTTGCGGACGATTTCGTCTTCGTTGTGCAGCGTGGCATTCGACACCACGACGCCACCGACGGTGACGGGCTTGAGCTTGGCGACAGGTGTGAGCTTGCCGGTGCGGCCGACCTGGATGTCGATGTCTTCGACAATCGTCTCGGCCTGCTCCGCGGGGAATTTGTGAGCCGTGGCCCAGCGCGGCGAACGCGAGACAAAGCCGAGGCGTTCCTGCAAAGCGAGGCTGTCGACCTTATAGACCACACCATCGATGTCATAAGCGAGGCTGGCGCGCTTGGAAGCGATATCACGATAGAAAGCGAGAATTTCCTCGGTCGCGACGCATTTCTTGATCAGCGGATTGACCACGAAGCCAAAGCGCTTGAAGGCCTCCAGCATGCAGTGCTGGGTATCGGCGGGCATCTCGCTGACCTCGCCCCAGGCATAAGCGAAAAAATGCAGCGGGCGCGCGGCGGTGATGGCCGGATCGAGCTGGCGCACGGATCCGGCGGCGGAATTGCGCGGATTGGCGAAAACCTTGTCGCCCGCCGCTTCCTGACGCTGGTTGAGGGCAGCGAAATCAGCATGGGTCATATAGACCTCGCCGCGGACCTCCAGCACTTTCGGCGCCTTGCCTTTGAGGCGCAGCGGAATGTCCTTGATGGTCCTGAGATTGGCGGTGATGTCTTCGCCTTCACTGCCGTCGCCGCGCGTGGCGCCTTGCACGAAAATGCCGTTCTCATACCGCAGCGAAGCAGAGAGACCATCGATCTTGGGCTCGCAGGTGAATGCGAGATCGGCGTCGTCTTTCATACCGAGAAAACGGCGGATGCGGGCGACGAAATCGGTGACATCCTCGTCGGCGAAGGCGTTGTCGAGCGACAGCATCGGCTTGACATGCAAGACCTTGGCGAATTTCTCGCTGGCCTTGGCGCCGACACGATGCGAAGGACTGTCGGGACGGATCAGTTCCGGGAAGCGCGCTTCGATGGCCTGATTGCGCTGGCGCAGCGCATCGTAATCAGCGTCGGAAATCGTCGGTGCATCTTCGCCATGATAATGGCGGTCATGCCCGGCAATCTCGCTGGCGAGATGTTCGAGTTCGGCAGCGGCTTCCAGAGGCGTGAGTTTGTCGACGGGAAGTTTGGCGCTCACAAAGCCCCCTTCGCCCCTGCGGGGCACTTCCCCCGCAAGCGGGGGCAGAAAAGAATGATCATGCCCGTTTCCGCGTTTTCTTCGGAGCGGCTTGCGCTTCGGCGATCAGACGGCGGGCAGCGGCGCGCGCCTCTTCGGTGACGGCGGCGCCAGACAACATGCGGGCCACTTCCTCCAAGCGCTCCTCGTCCTCAAGCTGTTCCACAATGGTCTTATCGCCCTTGCGCTTGATGCGGAAGTGGCGCTCTGCCCGGGCGGCAACTTGCGGGGAATGGGTGACAAGCAGGACCTGGGTCGATTGCGAAAGCTTCTGCAAACGCAGCCCCACCGCATCGGCCACGGCCCCGCCGACGCCGCGATCGACTTCGTCGAAGACCAGCGCGGCCGGGGGCGCGGCCTGGGCCAGCACCACCTTGATGGCGAGAGAGAAGCGCGCCAGCTCGCCGCCAGAAGCGATCTTGGCCAGCGGGCCATACGCGGCGCCTTCCACGGTAGCGACTTCAAACGCCACGCGTTCGAGGCCCTGGGCGGAAGGCTCGCTGGCGGCAAAGCTGACGCGGAAACGGGCGTGACCGAGTTTCAGCGGGGTCAGTTCCGCCGCCACGGCTTTTTCAAGATCGCGGGCTGCGGCTTTGCGGGCTTCGCTGAGCTTCTTGGCGGCCGCGTTATAGGCGGCGAGCGCGGCAGTGGCAGCGGTTTCCAATTGCTTGAGCTTGCCGCCATCGAGATCGAGGGCGTCGAGCTTCTTGCGGAAACCGGCAAGCACGTTGGGCAGCCCATCGCATTTGACGCCGTATTTGCGGGCAACAGCCCGCAGCGCGAAAAGCCGGTCTTCCTTGCGCTCCAAAGCACCGGCATCGACATCGAGCCGCGACAGCAAGGCATCGAGCTCGCGGCGGCCTTCTTCGGCAAAGGCAAAGGCCTGTTCCAGCGCCGTCTCGGCGGCTTGCGCTGCTTTGCGGGCTTCCTCACCCATGCGCGAGAGTTTCTTCAGCGCCCCGGCCAGCGCGGATTCGGCACCGCGTTCACCGGACAACAGATCGGAAGCCGCGGACACGTCTTCGGCAATGCGGGCGGCATTCATCAAAAGCGCACGTTCGGCGGCGAGGCTTTCTTCTTCGCCCTCATCGGCACCCAAAGCGGACAACTCATCGACAGCGCCTTTGACGTATTCCGCATCGGCCATGGCGGTGGCCTGGATGTGTTTCAGCTCTTCGGCCGCAGCGCGGGCTTCATCATAGGCCGCGAATTGTTTGGCGACTTCGGCCGCCAATTCTTCGTTGCCGCCAAAGGCATCGAGCAAAGCGCGATGGGTGGCGGAATCGAACAGGCCGCGATCATCGGACTGGCCATGCACTTCCAAGAGTGCGGCGCCGAGGTCTTTCAATAGCCCCACCCCGACCGGCTCGTCATTGACGAAGCCGCGGGTGCGCCCATCAGAAGAGAGCGTACGGCGCAGAACGATCTCGCCATCCCCGGGGATAGATTGCTCGCTAAGCAGGGAGCGGGCCGGATGCTTCGCCGGGGGATCGAACAGCGCTGTAGCCGAGCCTTGAGAAGCCCCGGGGCGCACCGCCGCCCGCCCCCGTCCGCCGGAGGCCATGCCCAAGGCATCCAAAAGGATCGATTTGCCTGCCCCGGTCTCACCCGTGAGCACGTTGAGACCCGGCGCGAACTCCAGGCTCGCCGCCTCGATCAAAACGATATCGCGTACGCTCAACGCTGTGAGCATCGCACCCGCACCTTGTTCTCACCGAATCTGTGAGAACGAATGGTGATCAAACCTGTGGCCGGGTCAAGCCCAGACAAGGGCAAAATCCGGCGGTGTCACAGGATGTTATTGAAAGCCCGGGAAATCCAGGAGTCCTTGTCCTCTTCCGGCTTCAGATCTTTTTTCTGAAGCAGGTTGTAGGCATCCTGATACCAGGGGCTGCCCGGATAATTGTGGCCAAGAACCGCTGCGGCCGTCTGGGCCTCCTTGGCGAGACCGAGCGAATAATAAGCTTCGGTCAAGCGTTCCAAGGCTTCGGCGATCTGGGAGGTCTTCTGATACTGCTCCACCACCACACGGAAGCGGTTGATGGCGCCGATGTAATCGCCCTGATGGAGGTAATAGCGGCCGACTTCCATCTGCTTGCCCGCCAAGTGATCGAGCGTCAGGTCGATCTTGAGCGTGGCATCGCGGGCATATTCTGTATCGGGGAAACGCTGCACCACGTCCTGCAGCGCCACCAGCGCGGCTTCGGTATTGGACTGGTCGCGCTGCACGTCCACGATCTGCTCATAAAGCGACACAGCCTTCAGATAGAAAGCATAAGCCACTTCCTTCGAGCCCGGATGCAGCGAGATGTAGTTATCCGCCATCGATACGGCTTCGGTGTATTTGTTGCCCTGATAGTAGCAATAGGCGCTCATCAGCGAAGCGCGGCGGGCCCAGACCGAATAGGGGTGCTGGCGTTCGACTTCGGCAAACTGCTTGGCGGCTTCGGCCCAGTCACCGTTGTTCACCTTTTTCCAGGCGTCGGAATAGATCTGATCGATCGGCCGTTCCTGGTAGGTGGCGTCGCGTTCTTCGCTCTTGCCCCCGGTCTGGCGGTCGATCCAAGCACAGCCCGACAGGGCAAAGGCGCAACTGAGGACAAGCACAGCGGCGAGGCCGCGCGGCATATGAAGCATGGACCGAATTTCCGATTCAGCGCCCGGCAGCTTCCAGGCTCAAGGTGCCTTATCGCATCTCTCCAGAAGGAAGGTCCAGAGGGCAAAAACGGCTTTGTATTAACCGGTTAGCCGAAAGGCGGCCGTTACGGCGCCGTAACAATGCGGTAATTGGCCGGATCAGCGAAAAGGGCCCGTAAAAGGGCATTGTTAAGGGCATGGCCCGAACGCTCGCCCTCGAAACGGGCCACGAGCGGCATCCCAGCCAAGGCCAAATCCCCCACCGCATCCAGGATCTTGTGGCGCACGAATTCATCCGGAAAGCGCATGATGTCGGCGTTGAGGATTTTGTCGCCATCGATGGCCAAGGTGTTGTGGAACGAAGCGCCATGGCCGCGGTCCATCTTCTTGAGCGCCTCAAGCTGGGAAATATCGCCAAAGGTGCGGGCCGGAGCGATTTCGCGCCGGAATGCTGCCGGGGAGAAATCGAAGGCAAAGGCCTGATGGCCGATGACCGCCGAGGGAAAATCGATTGCGAAAGCAAATTGAGCAACGGCTGAGGGAATCAAGACGGCGCGGGCGTCCTTGTGGGTCACCTCCACCCGGCGCAGCACTTTGATGGCCTGACGATCGACTTCGCTGTCCTTCACTCCGGCAACGTCCAGGAGCTCCAGAAAGGACAAGGCATCGCCATCCAACACCGGCGGCTCCGGCCCATCGACCTGGATCACCAGATCATCGATCCCGGCCCCGGAGACCGCGGCCATCAGATGCTCCACCACCGAGATACTGGCCCGGCCGGACTGCAAGGTGGTGCCCAGCATGGTTTCCGAAACCAGATCATAGCGGGCGGGAATTTTGGCACCGTCGAGGTCGGTGCGGGCAAAAACAATGCCGGTCCCCGGGGCAGCCGGAACCAGAAGCATACGGACCTGGGTGCCCGCATGCAGGGCAATGCCCTCGCAAGCCACCTCTTTGGCAATGGTACGGCGAAACGCCATGGCAACCCCGGTTTGGGCCTTGGCCCGATCATACAAGCGTATCACGGGCCGTCACATCACGGATCGTACCAAGTTATTACGCCAGATCATGCATTGGCCCGAAATATAGCGAAAAAAGCCGTTGCAATTGCAGCGAGCGGTTTAACGGGCCGCTAATGCCCTAGCGTTATGCTCAGCCGCAACCTGGTGGACTAGGTGCGATGACGACCAACGGCAAAAGCGAGACAGCCTGCGAGCCGACCGTCAGTTTCGATGGGGACTGGCTGGCAATGGATCATACGGCGGACCTTCCCGGCCGCGGTCCGGTGGTGGCATGGTGCGAAGCCCATGCCGGACTGATCCTGATGGGCGCCAATGTCGCCCTGTGGGGCACGGTGGCCTGCGGCTTCCATTTCGGATAGCCGCTTCAAGAGCCGCTTCGCAACTCCGCGAGGCCCTGGCGCTGGCGGCCGCTTTCATCAAAGTTATCCGACACTAACCATTGCTCGAAGGCACTGCGGACAGACGGCCATTCCGCATCGGTGATGGAAAACCACGCCGTATCGCGGCTCTCACCCTTCACAATCATATGGTTGCGGAAGATACCTTCGAAGCGAAAGCCCAGCCGCAAGGCCGCCGCCTGTGAGGCCACATTGCGGTCATCGCATTTCCATTCATAGCGGCGATATTTGAGATCCTCAAAAACATGGCGCGCCAGAAGATATTGCGCTTCGGTGGCCATGGTGGTGCGCTGGGCTGAGGGTGCCAGCAACACATACCCGACTTCCAACACGCGATGGTTCGGCTCAATCCGCATATAACTGGATGTGCCGAAAGGCTTACCGCTCGCCTTGTCGACAAAGACGAATTGCAGCGTAGCAGGCCGCGCCTGCCACTCAGTCAGGTGCTGGCGGAAGAGGTCCACCGTCGCCGGTGGCGGAGCCGGGAGATAGCGATACAGCCGCTCTAAGTCCGGACCGTAGAGGACGTCATAAAGCGCTGGCGCATCATCGCTGACCACCAGCGGGCGGACCTGAACCAAACGGCCTTGCAAAGCGACCGGGACCGGCAAAGCACCGGGCAACAGCGGATTCATTTGGCCTTCCTTCCAACACCCACACCACTCGCCGGATGAAGGCGCGGCCACTATACCGGCGCAGGTTATTTCGCGACAACCCGGTAATCGTATCCCTTGACCATTTCCGTCCGCAGCCCCTGGCCTTTGACCCGCTGAGCCTGGGCCGACAAATTGACCACAACGGTCACACTGTTGCCGGCCGTCTCCCGGCGGAAAGCAAAAACCTTGCTGTTGTGCGGATCGAGGATCGTCATGGTCCCGCCAGTGCTGCCATTGGCCAAAGCGGGATTGGCATGCTTAAGCGCAAAGAGCTGCTGGTAAAATCCGGCCAGTGCATAGCTCTTCCATTGGATGGGATCGCGCACGAAGAAGGCAAGCCGCTTGTCGAGGCCGGATTCCTGGCCGCTGTAGAGCAACGGCATTCCCGGCACGGTGGCCGCGATCACGGCATAAGCTTTGAACGCCTTGCCATAGAGTTCGGTGTCGGATCCGCTCCAGGAATTCTCATCATGGTCCGAGGTGAATTCCATGCGGTAGGACCCGGCTGGAAAGGCTTTCGGCGGATGCGCAAAAAACGCCGCCAAATCACGCGCATCGCCTTGGCCTTTCGCGACCTTGACCATGAGATGATAGAAATCCCAATCATAGGTCATGTCGAAAGCGGTATCCTGCAGCTCGGGCTTGTCGGCCTCGGCCAGCATGAAGACCGGCTTGATCTTGTCCAAAGCCGGGCGCGCCTCGTTCCAGAAATCGGCCGGCACATTGCCAGCCACATCACAGCGGAAACCGTCCACGTCAGCGCTGCGAAGCCAGAAGGCCATGGCATCGATCATGGCGGCACGCAGTGCCGGAACACGGTAATCAAGACCGACGACATCCTCCCACACAGCAGCATCAGAACCCGTGCCGAAACGCACCGGACCGATTTTGCCGCTGGCGTCCTTCAGATACCAATCCGGATGCTCTTTGACCCAGGGATGATCCCAAGCGGTGTGGTTGGGCACCCAATCCATGATCACCTTCATGCCAAGACCATGGGCATCGCGCACCAGCTTGCGGAAATCGTCCATGCTGCCGAATTCGGGATTGATGGCCTTGTAATCGGCCACGGCATAATAACTGCCGAGCGGTCCTTTGCGACGCTCCTGACCGATTGGATGCACCGGCATCAGCCAGAGAATGTCGATGCCCATCAGCTTCAGCCGCGGCAAAGCACGATCAACCGCCGCAAAGGTGCCTTCGGGCGAATACTGCCGCACATTCACCTCATAGATCGTGGCGTTCTTGGCCCAATCGGGATGATGCACTTCGGCCGAGGCCAGCGGCGCAAGCGCGAGGAACGCAAAGGCCACGGCGCCAAGCAGATTACACTTCAGCATTGGGGTCTCTCCTCATTTCGCCACGAAACGGATCGCTGCACCGCCGCCGCGCGCCAGATTGAGCGTCAGAGTCTCGCCTGCTTTCACCGGGCACGAAGCGATAGCGATGGCATGCGGGTTCTTGTCCCAATCGGCATCAGGCGCATCGAGGTAGGTCTGGGCCACATAGCGGCGCTTCTTGTCGAGGAAATCGAGTTTCACCGTGAGCGTCCGCTTAGAGTCGTCGCCGACGGCCCCGAGATACCAATCCTGGCTGTTGCGATCCTTGCGGGCGAGCACGACATATTCACCGGGCTCACCAGACAGTACGCGGGTGTCGGACCAATCAGCTGGCACGTCCTTGATGAACTGGAACGGCCCCGGATATTTCGCATAATTTTCAGGCAGATCCGCCACCATCTGGATCGGGCTGTAGAGCACGATGTAATCCGCCAATTGGTGCGCAATCGTGTTCTGGATCTTCTGGCCGTTCTTGCCCGTGAGGCTCAACACACCCGGCGTAAAATCGAAGGGACCGGCAAGCATGCGGGTGAAGAAGAGATTGGATTCGTGATTGGGCGGGTTCGGCGGATTGCCCCAAGCATTATATTCCTGACCACGAGCGCCTTCGCGCGACACCCAATTGGGATAAGTGCGGCGCAGGCCGGTGTCCTTGATCGGCTCGTGATCGTCGACGGCGATGTGGCGTTCACCAGCGGCAGTGACGACCTTCAAATGATGCACGGCTGAGGCTTGGCCGTCGTGATATTCATAATAGAGCTTGCCGTCCGCACCTTTGACGCGGAAGCCGCCCGCATCAGCGACATAACCGGTCTTGATCGAGTCGTAACCAAGCCCTGAGAGCAGATCAAGCGCGGCATCGAGCTGTGCCTCGTAGTTATCGGTTTTGCCGAAAGTTTCGTGATGCCCGATGATCCGCACGCCCTTGGACTTGGCATAAGCCGCCACCGCTTTGATGTCGAAATCCGGATAAGGCTTGGTGTAGGAAAGATCATGGCCGTTGGCGAACCAGTCGTCATCCCAGGAATAATTCCAGCCTTCCACCAGCACTTCCTTGAAACCATTGGCAGCAGCGAAGTCGATGTATTGCTTGGTGTTCGCGGTGGTGGCGCCATGCTTGGCCCCAGAGCCCCATGTCTGATCCCCGATATGCATGCCCCACCAGATGCCGACATATTTGTAAGGCTTAAACCACGACACATCGAACTTGCTCGGCTCGTTGAGGTTCAGCTCGAGATGCGACATGTAAAGACCCGGCGCGCTGTCAGCGATGATCATGGTCCGCCAGGGTGTCGTAAACGGTGCCATGCGCACGATCTTGGCAGCATGCTGGGAGGACGGCGACAAGACGGTTTTGAGCCGCTGACCATCGACGCGGCGCAGCCACATCGCGGAATAATCGACCAGCGCCGCCTCGTGGAAAGCGATGTAAAGCCCCTTATCGGTTTTCACCGTGAGCGGGGTATGCGCCTGGGAAACCTGATCCAGCCTTGTATGCTGATAAAGCTGCTCATAGCGGTTCCATTCCCCGCCCACTTCCCACCACGCTTGCGCCGGATCGGCCACGGCGAATTCGGTCAGCTCCTCACCGATATGCACGTCCTTCATGGCGGCTTGATCGGGAAATTCGTAGCGGAAGCCAAGACCGTCATCATAGAGGCGGAAGACGATGTCGAGCTTGCGTGAAGGTGCAATGCGTTCCTTCAAATGAAGGCGCAGCTCATTGTAGTGATTGCGGATGAAGCGCCATTCACCCCAAGGCTGCTCCCAGTTTTCATCGTGGCTGGATGTGTCGGCTCCGGCGAAAGCAAAATTGCGTTCGAGCTTGGGCGCGTCGGTGAGAAGAAAGCCAAGCCGCGAAGGCGCAATCACCACATGCCCGTTGCGGCTGACACTGTAGCTCGCCCGCCCGTCACCATCGAGTTCCACCGCCACACTCAGAACCTTGTCTGGCGAAGCCAGCGACGCAACGGTTTCTGCGCGTGCAGGAACAAGCAATGACGCCAAGGCGAGCGCCGCCAGCAAAACCCTCATATCTTCCTCCCGTGATCCGGCGTTCCCCGGTCTTGAGCAGAAGGTTACGGCCCGGCCCGCCCGGAGGCGAGCGGCTGAATACGTATTCCTGACGGCATCAGGAGCGCAGCACCGCCACCAGATAGCGGCAAGACCGATCCGTTGGGTTTTCAAAACGGCAGGCAACAGGTTCGCCCAATTCCAGACTGTCACCGCCTACCAGCCGGTGCACCACGTCCCCTTCACGAAACAGCAGCGTTCCTTCCAGCACCCACATCGCTTGGCGGATAAAGGCATAAGACGAGGCCGGCATATCGACACTGGTTTTGGGCGGCAATTCTACCTCGACCAGCTCCAGTGGCATGGATTGCCCAAGCAGGACTTGGCGGCGCCTGTATGCGGTTTCGGGATCGGTCCATAATTGCTGCTCGTGCGCCCGTACCACGCCGCGGCGCGGCACGCCCGGCGCCGCCAACAGCGCAGACATGGTCATCGACAAGGCGCCGGAGAGCTTGCCCAGCAAGGCAGCGGTCGGGCTGGCTTCGCCGCGCTCGATCTTGCTGATCATGGCCTTGGAGACCCCCGCACGGGTCGCAAGCTGGGCCAGCGACCAGTCGCGCGCTTCCCGTTCCAGCTTGAGACGCGCAGCCAAACGAGGCGTAAGACTATCTTCTATAGTATCCGACATAGCGGATTATTACCCCAAATTTCCGCGTCACGGTAGAGCGCGTCGTCTACTATAATTGACTATCTCAAGAAAGGGTGCTTGGCTAAAAGCAAAGGAGAAGTCTATCCATGCGCATCCGCGAAGCGACCCCAGACGACGTGCCGACCATCTTGGAGATTTATAACCAGGTGGTCCGGGACACGACGGCCATTTACGACGACAAACCCTCCACGCTGGCACAACGGCGGGCCTGGTTCGAAGCCCGGCAGGAAGCCGGGTTCCCGGTGCTGGTGGCGGAAGAAAATGGCACGGTCACTGGCTTCGCTTCCTACGGCACCTGGCGGGCGCGTTGGGGCTATCGCTATTCGGTCGAACATTCGGTGCATGTGCAAGCGGATCATCGCGGCCGCGGTATCGGCCACGCCTTGATGGAAACCTTGATCCCGCTCGCCAAGAAAGCAGGCCTGCATGTGATGATCGGCGCCATCGATGCGGAGAATGAAGGCTCGATCCGATTTCACGAGCGGCTCAGCTTTACGGTGTCCGGCCGCTATCCCGAAGTGGCGTACAAATTCGGCCGCTGGCTCAATCTCGTCACCATGCAGCTTTTTCTTGATCCGCCCGGCTCCACGCGGCCCTAAAAAGAAAGAGCGCATTCCGCAGAATGCGCCCTGAAAAAGCCCTTGGGTGTGGATGGGGCTTAGTTGGTTTGGCGGCGCAGGAAGGCCGGAATTTCAAAATCATCCCGCTTGTGATCCGGGAAAAGGTCATCACCCGCAGGGGTCTGCGGCGCACGCGGCGGCTCAGCCTGAGCCATGGCGCGCGGAGCTTGCGGACGCGGCGGTTGCGGTGCCGACATGCGCGGTGCCGGTTCCATGCGGGGCTCTTCCTTCTTCTTGGAACGGAACAGACCCCAGCCGCTCTTACGCTCCGGCTCGACATGGCGCGGCGGCATCACCTCTTCCCGCACCGGACGGTGCATGACCGGTTCCGGCTCGGGTTCCGGCATGCTGCGCGAGCCGAGGATTTCGGCCTCAACAGCATTGTGCTCCGGCGCATTGGTCAAACCGGTTTCCAGCTGCTCGACCCGGCGATGAACCGGATTGGCGGGCGGCGGCGCAACCGGCTGCGGCGCAGGGGCTTGCATTTGCGGCGCCTGCGCAACGGGTTGCGGAGCGTGATAACGATCCTGCTGTGCCACCTGCGCGGCAGCAGCCTTCAGCATATCCACCGGACGGGCTTTGGCGCGCGTGGCCGGGAATTGTTCGACATTCTTGCCGACCCGCATTTCAGCAGCATCGATACCGGTGGCGACCACCGAAACGCGGATGCGGCCTTCCATGTCGTCCAGAATGGTGTTGCCGAAGATGATATTGGCGTCGGGATCGACCTCGGCGCGGATGCGGTTGGCCGCCTGCTCGACTTCGAACAGCATCAGATCCTGGCCGCCGGTGATGTTGATGAGCACGCCACGGGCGCCCTTCATCGAGACATCGTCCAAAAGCGGGTTGGAAATGGCCATATCGGCAGCCTTCTGGGCGCGATCTTCGCCTTCGGCTTCGCCGGTGCCCATCATCGCCTTGCCCATCTCGGTGATCACCGACTTGATGTCGGCGAAGTCGAGATTGATCAGGCCCGGGCAGACGATCAGGTCGGTGACCCCGCGCACGCCCGCATGCAGCACATCGTCGGCCATGGCGAAGGCCTGGGCGAAGGTGGTGCGGTCGTTGGCGACCCGGAACAGGTTCTGGTTGGGGATGACGATCAGGGTGTGAACATATTGCTGCAGGTCGGCAATGCCCTTTTCGGCAATGCGCAGACGCCGGTCGCCTTCGAAGGCGAAAGGTTTTGTGACAACACCGACCGTCAGGATGCCGGCTTCGCGCACGGCCCGGGCAATCACCGGGGCAGCCCCGGTGCCGGTGCCACCGCCCATGCCAGCGGTGATGAAAACCATATGGGCATCCCGCAGATGCTCCATGATCTCGTCGAGCGATTCTTCGGCCGCCGCGCGGCCAATATCGGGCTGGGCGCCAGCGCCCTGGCCTTCGGTGACATGTGCCCCGAGCTGAACACGACGCTCGGCTTTGGAGCCTGCCAAGGCCTGGGCATCGGTGTTCGCGACCACGAACTCCACGCCTTCGAGCCTGGACGCGATCATGTTGTTGACCGCATTACCACCGGCGCCGCCTACGCCCAGGACCGTGATCCGCGGACGCAACTCTTGCGGTTCGGGCGCCTTGAAACTGATCGCCATGTACTGTCTCCTTGGCTTGTCGCGTTATACGACCCACTAGCCCAAGCGAATCATCTTCTTATTGTTGAATCATCCGATGAGCCCTCCGGTCAACCGAGAGAGCCATCCTTTCGTTCCATTTTCTGCTCGTTGCGACTGAAGTTCCGGATTGAGCACCTCCGGAGGCATGGTTGCACCCGCCATCAGAAGCCCGATGGCTGTGGCATAATCGGGACCTGCCGAAGATGCAGGCAGACCGGGCTGCGGCCGCGGACGGCCCACACGCACCTGTTTGTTCAAGACGCGCGCCGCCAATTCACGCGCTCCGGCGAGCTGCGAAGCACCGCCCGTGAGCACCAGACGGCGGCCAGCCGCCACATCGAAACCGGATTCGCGCAAGCGCTTGTGCACTTCGCCGAAAATCTCTTCCAGCCGGGCTTGAATGATTCTGGTGAGCATCGAACGGGGAACGCGCAGATCGCCTTCTTCGTTCTCTTCGCCCATTTGCGGCACGGAGACGACATCAGCCCCTGACTCCAGGTCACCCAAAGCAGCGCCATAGAGCACCTTGGCCCGTTCGGCTGCCGCCAAAGGCGCCGCCAGCATCACAGCAAGATCATTGGTCACCGCCTGGCCGCCAATCGGCACCACATCAGCAAAGACCAGATGGCCTTCGAGGAAGACGGCAATCGAGGTGCAGCCGCCGCCCATATCGATGATGGTGGCGCCAAGCTGCTTTTCATCGTCCGTCAGGACCGAAAGACCGGAGGCATAAGGGGCAAAAAGCGAAGCCGCAACATTGAGATGGCAGCGCTCCACAGCCAAGCGCAGGTTGGAGAGCGCGGTCGGCTTCACCGCCACGCCATGCATGGTCACACCGATGCGCTGGCCCACCATGCCGGAGGGATCGCGCACGCCCAGCGCTTCGTCGACCACATAAGAGGTCGGCATGGACTGGATGACCACATGGCCATCGAGCTGGCAGCGGGCCCGGCCTTCGGCCAAGAGCTGGCGCAGAATGTCATCAGTGACCTCCGCCCCATCGAGCGGCCAAGCAGCCCGCGAGGTGACGGTGGTCGGAGCGCCGCAATTTACCGAGATGAGGACGTTCTGCAGCCTTGCATCGGCGAGATTCTCGGCCGCCGCCACGCAATCGCGGATCGATTCCTCGGCCGCCATCATTTCCATGACGGTGCCCGAGCGCAGGCCCCGGCTTTCGCGCAAAGCCGCGCCCAGCACTTTGATGGAACCCGGCTCGCAACGGGCGATCAGGCAGACGGTTTTGGCCGACCCGATGTCGAGCACCGCCACCAGTCCCGTGCGGTAGGCCGGGACGCCTTCGCCCGCCCGCAATCGCACTGTTTCACCCATCAAATCGCACTCCCAGTTTCCGTCTTCTTCTCTTTCTGCTCCACGCCGTTGCGGCGGACAAAAAAGAGGTAGGACGAATGTCGCAAATCAATTTCCCGGATGTCGCTTTCCAGAATGCCTTTGTCCACAATGAGATGGTCGAGCTCTGCGAGCTGTTTCTCCCAGCCGGTCTCCGGCAGCTTGACCACCACCCCGTCGTCGAGCAGCAGATTCCACCGCCGTCCCGATTGGAACTGATAGGCCGTGACGCGCTTGACGATGGCGCGATGGCGGGACACCGCCTCGACAAAGCCAGCGGCGCTTTCCGGCGCCCCATCACCCATCAAAAGCGGCAACTTGGCGAACTTTCCGGCGTTATCAGCGGTAATGACATGCCCGTTGTGCTCCACCACGACCAAAGCCTTATCGGTCTGCCAGCGGGCATAAGGCACACGTTCGACAATGCGAACGCTGATGTCATCGGGATAACGGCGCTTGACCTCGGCCTCGGCAACCCAAGGCAGTTGCATCAGCCGGACGCGGGCGACCTGGAGATTGACGCCGAAAATCGGCTGACCGGCACGCACCCCCAGGGCCGCCATGATATCAGCCGGCTTGGTGCGGACATTGCCATCGAGATGAACTTGCGCGACGGCGAAACCAGCCTGCTTGGCCACCGCGCCAGCGGCCGTGTCGGTCCGGTTCACAGCCCGGTCAATCAAGCGTCCGGTGAGCACCGCCGCGGCAATGCTCAAGATAACCACAACGATGGTGAGCAGCAGCATCGGGCGGCGGATCAACGCCCACACGCCTGCCGCCAGCTTGCCAAAGAAACCGGAATCCTGCTTGCCGCGACGCGGCTGGGGCGAGGAGCGCGAAATCCCGCGCGCCGGACTGCGTCCGCTTTGGCCGCGCGGTTTTGGGGCTCGACGTTCCTGGCTCACCGGTCGCAAGAAGCATCCTCCACGATCCAGCGGCAGAGAGCACGATAGCTCATGCCTTTGTAAGCGGCCTGTTCGGGCACAAGCGAGGTCGGCGTCATGCCCGGCTGGGTGTTGGTCTCAAGCAGCACCAAACGGTGCTTGCCTTGGGTATCGTCATAGCGGAAGTCGGTACGCGACACGCCGCGGCAGCCCAGCGCCACATGCGCCCGCTCGGCAAGCTGCATGGCTTCTTGCGCGACATGCCCGGGAACGGGGGCGGGAAGCGTGTGCTTGGAACCGCCCGAGGCGTATTTCGCCTCGTAGTCGTAGAAAGCGAGATTGGTGGTGATCTCAGTGACGGCGAGCGCCTGCGATCCCATCACGGCCACGGTCAGCTCACGGCCAGGCACGAATTCTTCGACCATCATCAGATCGGTGAGATTCCAGGTATCGGAACCCAGCTCCGCCGGCGGCCGGTTGTCGCCTTTGCGGATGATGAAGACGCCGACGGAAGAGCCTTCGTTGACCGGCTTCACCACATAAGGCGGCTCCATCAGATGTTCGGCAGCGGCGGCTTTGCGGTCCACCACCAGCGATTTCACGATGGGAAGCCCTGCGGCCTGATAGACATCTTTGGCGCGCTGCTTGTGCATGGCGAGCGCCGAAGCGAGCACGCCCGAATGGGTGTAAGGGATGCGCAAAAGCTCCAAAAGGCCTTGGACGCAGCCATCTTCGCCAAAGCGGCCATGCAGGGCGTTGAAAACCACATCCGGCTTGGCGGCGATGAGTGCGGCGGAAAGATCACCCGCAGCAGGATCGATTTCCACCACATTGAAGCCTTCTTCGCGCAATGCCCCGGCGCAACCGGCACCAGAGATCAAACTGATTTCGCGTTCGGAGGAGCGCCCGCCCAGGAGCACAGCTACTTTGGTCATGGCACGCCCACCCTTTTAATTTCCCATTCCAGCGCGATGCCGGTCTGGTCTTTGACTCTGCGCCGCACTTCCTCGCCCAAGGCTTCGATATCGGCCGCTGTGGCGTTGCCGAGATTGATGAGGAAGTTGCAATGCACATCGGAAACCATGGCATCACCGATCTTGAGACCGCGGCAGCCCGCATCCTCGATCAGCTTCCAGGCCGAATGGCCTTCCGGATTCTTGAAGGTCGAACCGCCGGTCTTGGAACCGATCGGCTGGCTGATTTCGCGGCGGGCGAGCAGCTCTTCCATGCGGGCGCGGACCGCGGCGGGTTCATCTGCCTGGCCTTCCAGCACGGCTTCGACAAAAATAAAGTCATCGGGCACGCCGGATTTGCGATAAGCGAAAGCCATGTCGGCGGCGGAAAGCACGTGCTTATTGCCTTTGCCGTCGATCGCGGTGGCTTCGACAAAAAGGTCCTTCAGCTCGGAACCATAACAGCCCGCATTCATGCGCAAAGCTCCGCCAATGGTGCCCGGCACACCGCGCAGGAACTCGAAGCCTGCAATTCCCGCATCGGCCGCTTTGCGTGCCACCGCCGAATCCAGAGCCGCGGCCCCGGCGCGGACGCGCAAGCCATCAACTTCGACCTTGCCGAAAGCGGCAGGCAAGCGGATGACCACGCCCGGCACGCCGCCATCGCGCACCAACAAATTGGACCCGACCCCGATAATCGTGAGCGGCACACTGGCCGGACGCGCGGCGAGGAAGGCAGCCAGATCGCCGGCATCGGCCGGACGGAACAAGACCTCGGCCACACCGCCAGCGCGGAACCAGACCAAATCCTTGAGGGCAGCACCGTATTGGTAGGTGCCGCGGACTTCCGGAAGACGCTCGGCGGGCTGGGTCATGACAAGGCCTCCAGCGCGGCTTGCAGTTTGTGGGCCCAGGCCGAAATCGATCCGGCACCGAGACAGACCACCGCGCCACCCGGCTTGATGTGGGGCGCGATGACGGAGGCCAGATCAGCCTCGCCAGCGATGGTGAGCACATGGCGATGACCATGGGCGCGCAAAGCATCGGCGTAGCTGTCGCGATCAAAGCCTTCAATGGGCTTTTCGCCCGCGGCATAGACCGGTGCCACCACGGCGATATCGGCATCGTTCAGGCATTTGGAAAATTCGGCGAAGGTGTCGCGCAAGCGGGTGAAGCGATGCGGCTGCACCACGGCGACGATCGGACCGGAATAGGCTTGGCGCGCCGCTTTGAGTGCTGCCGCGATCTTGAAGGGGTTGTGGGCGTAATCATCGATGATCGCCGCGCCATTGAATTCACCCACCCGGGTGAAGCGCCGCCCCACGCCGCGGAAGGTATCCAAGGCATGGCGGATGGTTTCGTCGGAAACGCCGAGCTGGCTCGCCACCGCAATCGCGGCAACCGAATTCTGCACATTGTGCTCGCCCGGCATCGGGAGCTTGAGATTTTCCAGACGCCGTTCCGTGCCAGCGCGGCGGTCGGTGAAGATCACGTCGTAGCAGGAAGCGCCTTCAGCAAAGCGGATGTTGATCGCGCGGACATCGGCCTGCGGGCTCATCCCATAAGTGATGATGCGGCGGTCGGTGACGCGGCCGACCATGGCCTGCACCTCGGGATGATCGATGCAGAGCACGGCAAAGCCATAAAACGGCACGTTCTCAACAAAGCGCTGGAAGGCATCGCGGAGATTGTCGAAGTTTTTGTAGTAATCGAGATGGTCCGGATCGGCATTGGTGACGACCGCGATGGTGGACGGCAGACGCAAGAAGGTGCCGTCGCTTTCGTCGGCTTCCACCACGACCCACTCGCCCTGACCGAGACGCGCATTGGTGCCGTAGGCATTGATGATGCCGCCATTGACCACAGTGGGATCGAGCCCGCCAGCATCGAGCAGTGCCGCGACCATGGTGGTCGTGGTGGTCTTGCCATTGGTGCCAGCCACCGCGATGCAGGATTTCAGCCGCATGATCTCGGCCAGCATCTCGGCGCGGCGCACCAGCGGCAGGCCCTTAAGGCGCGCTGCATCGAATTCCGTATTGCCCGCCTTCACCGCCGAAGAATAGACCACGACATGGGCATCTTTCAGATTGTCCGGCGAATGGCCGACATGGACATCGATGCCCATGGCCTTGAGACGCTTGACATTGGCGTTGTCAGCCGCATCCGAGCCCTGAACCTTGTAGCCGAGATTGTGCATGATCTCGGCGATGCCGCTCATGCCAATGCCGCCGATACCGATGAAATGGATGGCACCGATATCGAGAGGAACCCGTGTCGAAGCCTGTTCGCTCATGACGCGGCCTCCAGGTTTTCGACCAGATCGGCCAGCGCCTTGGTGGCTTCGGGTTTGGCAAGGCTGAGAGCGGCCGAAGCGCGCTCCGCAAGCCCTTGCGGATTGGCAAAAGCAGCTTCGAGCATTTTCGCGATGTTTTCGGGTGTGAAATCTGTTTGCGGCACGCGCCAGCCTCCCCCCGCTTTGACCAGCGCTTCCGCATTGGGAGTTTGGTTGTCGTCGAGGGCGCGCGGCAGCGGCACCAGAATGGCGGGACGGCCAATGCAGGCCAGCTCGCTCACCGTACCACCGCCGGAGCGGGCGATGACGAGATGAGCCTTGGCGATCTGGGCGGGCATATTCTTGAAGAAAGAAGCAAGCTCGGCTTTGACGCCCAGCGTTTCGTATTCGCGGCGCACGCTGTCGAGATCTTCCGGACGGCATTGCTGCACGAGGGACAGGCGCGCTTTGAGTTCGGCTGGCAACAGCTTGATGGCAGCCGGCATACGTTCCGAGAACACGCGAGCGCCCTGGCTGCCACCGAAGACGAGCAAGCGCACTTCGCCGTTTGCGGCCGGGGTCTCATAAGGCGCGGCATGCAAAGCGATGACATCCGGGCGCAGCGGATTGCCGGTGTAGACGATCTTGTTCTGGTTCTTGGGCAGGAAGCGCATCAAAGGGAAATTGGCGGCGATCACCCGCACGTAATTCATCAAAAGCCGGTTGGCGCGGCCGAGCAAAGCATCCGGCGACAAAATCGCAGTCGGTAGACCCGCCATGCAGGCCGCCAGCATCACCGGCACGGAAGGATAGCCGCCGAAGCCAATCACGGCGGAGGGCTTCAACGCCTTCAGCTTTGCGAAAGAGACAACAATCCCGGTGATGATTTCGAAGGGCGCAAGAATCAGGCCAAATGCAGAGCGATCCGAAAACGCCGCCGAAGGCACAATCGCGATATCGGCGCCAGGGAAGACATCACCATAGCTCTTGCCGCGCTTGTCGGTCATCACGACGATTTTCTTGCCGCGGGCTTGCAGCTCTTTGGCCAAAGCTTCGGCCGGAAACAGATGCCCGCCGGTGCCGCCGGTTGCCAGAACGATGCTCATCGCGCCCCTCCATAAACCGGAGAGAGCCGGGGCTTCTGCAATTCGACCTGCGGCCGCTGACGGCTGAGCGCCAGCGCAAATCCCATGGTGAGCGCCACGGCAAAGAGCGAAGAGCCGCCTGCGGAAATGAAGGGCAGCGTCATGCCTTTGGCGGGCAAAAGATTCACGGCAACGCCCATATTGATGAAGGCCTGCAGCGCCACCACGGTAGCAAGACCGGCACCGGCTAGCTGGGCGAACGGATCCTTGGCCTGGGCCGAGCGCAGCAACAGCCGCACAGTGAGGGCACAAAACAACATGGCAATGATGGCGCAAAGCCAAAGTCCGAATTCCTCGCCCGCGACGGCGAAGATGAAGTCAGAATGCACGTCGGGCAGACGGTACTTCACCGTGCCAGCGCCAGGACCAACGCCCAGAAGCCCGCCATGCGCGAAAGCCTTCAGCGAAAGCCCGGCTTGATAACCCTTCTCCGTCGGATGCATGAATTGCAACACGCGATGCTGCACATGCGGAAAGAGGAAAAAGGCCATGGTGGCGAGCCCAGCCGCCCCGCCGCTGATCACCCAGACCCATTTGAGGGCGAGCCCGGCAAAGAACAACATGGCGCCCCACATGCCGAGCAAGAGGAAGGTCTGGCCTACATCCGGCTGAAGGAGAAGGATAAAAAGGGCCGGGGCCAAGACGATAAAGGTGATGGCGGGCTTGGGCAGCGGTGCCTTGTTGCTGTCAGCCAGAACCGCAGCCGCCAGAATGGCAAAGCTAGGCTTGAGGAATTCGGATGGCTGCAGCGTGAAGACCTTGAGATCGAGCCAGCGGCGGGCGCCCAAAGTCTGGGTGCCGAAGAACAGCACCAGCACACAACCGATCAAAGCGGCAATGAAGACAATCGCGGCGAGCTTGCGAAGCTGAGGCGGACGCAGCAGCGAAGTGCCGAAGAGAATGGCGACGGCGACGACCGCAAACACCACCTGTTTGAAGGCGAAATTGAAATTGCCTTCCGTGTGCGGTCCGCCAGAAGCGGCCGGGCTTGCCGCCACAGCCAGCATCAGACCGATACCAATCAGCGCAACCACGATCAGGGCAGACAGCCGGTCGACCGTCCACCACCAATCGGTAAAGAAGCTGCGGCTGGCTCGGTTCATGCAGCCTCCGATGCCAGAGTGGCGACCAGTGCACGGAAGACTTCGCCGCGCTTCTCGAAATCGCTGAATTGATCGAAGGAAGCGCAAGCCGGTGACAGCAGCACCACGGGGTCAGCGGCGTTGGAGCGTGCCGCATCAGCAGCGGCCGCAGCCACAGCCTTGTCGAGCGTGACGCAACGCTCCATCTCCACCTTGCCGTTCAAGGTGGCGGCAAACTCCTCGGCCGCTTCGCCGATGAGATAGGCTTTGCGGACGCGCGAGAAATGCGGCTCCAGGGAGGTGATGCCACCCGCCTTGGGGCGGCCGCCGATGATCCAATAAATATCCGGGAAACAAACCAGCGCCCGCTCGGCGGCATCGGCATTGGTCGCCTTGGAATCGTTGATGAAGCGCACCTTGCCGATGCGGCCGACATCCTCGATGCGATGGGCCAAGCCAGGAAACGAAGCGATCGCAGCCGTGATGACACGGAGATCCTTCACATAAGGCTTCACCGCCGCATAAGCGACAGCAGCATTCTGCCAATTGTGTGCCCCCGGCAGATGCGCGGCGGCATGCAGATCCATCACCTTGGCAGCGCGGTCAATCTGGGCGTTGTAGAGCACGCCATCGAGCACAAAGATACCGCGGCCAAGAACCTTTCCTACGGAAACCGCCACGCAGGGAGCACCGCCATTGGCGCTGAGCTGAGTAAAGATGGCCGAAGACAGGTCGTCATCAACCCCGATCACATTCTGACCAGTCTTCTTGGTCTGCTGCAGCAGCTTCTTCTTCACCACCGCATACCCATCCAGTGAGCCATGCCGGTCGATGTGATCGGGTGTGATGTTGGTCAGAATCGAAACATCCGGCGAGAAGCCGGGCGACAAATCGATCTGATAAGAAGAAATCTCGATGACGTAGATGGTGCGGCGGCCCGGCGGCGCCAGATCCAGCACCGGCTGGCCGATATTGCCGCCGACTTGGGCATCGAATCCGGCTTCCTTGAGAAGGTGCCCGATTAGAGCAGTGGTGGTCGATTTGCCATTGGTGCCAGTGATGGCAATGACCGTGGCATCCGGAAGGGTGCGGGCGAAGAGTTCGATATCACCGATGATTTCCACATCCCATTCGCGGGCACGCTCAACCACGTCATGCGGCTTGGGGTGTGTCAGGGGCACACCCGGCGAAAGGATCACGGCCCCGAGACGATCCCAAGGCCATTCTTCCCAAGGCACCACCTTGGCGCCGGCTTCGCGCGCAGCGTCACACAAATTCACCTTGGTATCCCAAGCATAGACTTCGGCCCGGCCCTCTTTGAGAGCACGGACCGCTGAAAGTCCCGACCGCGCCAGTCCGAAAACGGCGACGGAGCGGCCTTGAAAGGCATCTACCGCGATCACCGCCTCACCTCAGTTTCAAGGTCGAAAGACCGATCAGCGCCAAAACCACCGCCACGATCCAGAAGCGGATCACGATGGTGGGCTCGCGCCAGCCCAATTGCTCGAAATGATGATGGATGGGCGCCATACGGAAGACGCGCTTGCCCGTCAGCTTGAAGGAAACCACCTGCACGATCACCGAAACGGTCTCGAGCACGAACAGCCCGCCAACAATGGCGAGCACGATCTCGTGCTTGACCGAGACAGCCACGACACCAAGCGCACCGCCCAGCGGCAGCGAACCCGTGTCCCCCATGAAGACCGAAGCCGGCGGCGCGTTGTACCAGAGAAAACCGAGCCCAGCGCCGATCAAAGCGGCGAGGAAGACAGCGAGTTCGCCGGTGTCGCGCACATAAATGAGCTGGAGATAGGTGGCGAAACGCTCGTTGCCGACCATATAAGCGATGATGACGAAGGCCGCTGCCGCGATCATCACCGGCATGATCGCCAAGCCATCAAGACCATCGGTGAAATTCACCGCATTGGCAGATCCAGCAATGACGATGCCGCCAATCAAGACAAAGTACAGGCCGAAAGAAACCAGCAGACTCTTAAAGAAGGGAACTGCCAGCGCGCCGCTCTGGCCTGCCGGTTCGATCAACATGATGGCGTAGGTGGCAATGAAGGCGACGCCGAATTCGACCAGTAATCTCAGCTTGCCGCTGACCCCAGCCGTGTTGCGCTTAGAGACTTTCAGATAATCGTCAGCAAAGCCGAGCGCGCCATAAGAGACAGTGACGAAAAGCACGATCCAGACATACCAGCTCGTCAAGTCGGCCCATAACAGGGTGGACACCACCACCGAGATCAAGATGAGCAAGCCGCCCATGGTGGGCGTGCCCTTTTTCTCCACGATATGACGCTGCGGGCCATCTTCGCGAATGGGCTGGCCTTTGCCTTGCTTCACTTTCAACCAGGCAATCAGGCTGGGCCCGATCCAGAAAGCGATGAAAAGTGCCGTCAGGATGGCACCGGCCGAGCGGAAGCTGAGATATTTGAAGAGGCGCAAGAACGCCATCTGGTCGGCGTGCGGAAGATAAAACAGGAAATGGAACATCGCTTATTCCCCCGCCCGCGCCTTCAGCGCCTCGATGACCGCAGTCATCCGGCTGCCGTTGGAACCCTTGACCAGAACCGTATCGCCATTCCGCACGGCCGCAGCCACAACCGGCGCGAGGTCCGCAGAATTGGCGGCATAAGCATTGAGCTGTCCGGCCGGAAGCGCCTCGAACAGCGACTTCATATAAGGGCCGCAAAGGAAGACGCGATCAGTGCCTGCGAGATGGGGTGCGAGCCCAGCATGCAGCGCCGGACTTTCCGGACCCAATTCCAGCATGTCGCCCAGAACCGCGATCTTGCGCCCAGGCGCCTTGGCGAGAAGAGAGAGCGCCGCAGCCATCGACGCCGGATTGGCGTTGTAGCTCTCATCGATGATCTCGATGCCGCCCACATGGATACGCTGGCCCCGGCCTTTGAGAGCTGCAAATTCCCGCAAAGCCTCGGCCGCCTGCGCGACATCGCCGCCTGCAACCGCCACCGTTAGCAAAGCGCCGAGCGCATTGGAGGCGATGTGAGCCCCAGGCGCACCGATCAGCGCGTCGATGGGCTTGCCCAGCACTTCGGCTTTGAGGCGGACACCATTCTCGACCTCTTCAGCGCCGATCAGGCGGGCATCGGCGCATTGGGCCGAGCCGAAGGTGAGGATATTGGAAACACCAACTTGTTTCGCCCGGGCGCGGAGACGCTCGCAATACGGGCTGTCGACGGGCAAGAGCGCACTGCCGCCGGGGATCAGGCCTTCGAAGATTTCCGATTTGGCATCGGCAATGGCTTCGCAATTACCGAAGAATTCGAGATGAGCCGGAGCGATGGTGGTGATCAGCGCAATGTGCGGGCGGACAAAGGTGACGAGATTGCGGATCTCGCCGAAATGATTCATGCCGATTTCGAAGACACCATAACGGGCTTCACGCGGCAGGCTGGCGACGCTGAACGGCACACCCCAATGATTGTTGAACGAGGCACCCGAAGCGTGGGTCTGCCCCAGCACGGCAAAAGTACGCTTCAGCATTTCCTTGGTCGTCGTTTTACCGGCACTGCCGGTGACCCCAACGATCGTTCCTTCGCTGCGGGCCCGAGCGGCACGCGCCATATCTTCCAAGGCCCGCTGGGTATGGGCCACCGTGATGGTGGGACCGCCGGAAACAGGCTTTGAAACCAAAGCGCCAGAGGCTTGATGCTCGAAGGCATTGGGGACGAAATCGTGGCCGTCCTTGTTCTCACCTTTGATGGCGAGATAGAGCGAACCAGGATGCAGCTTGCGGGAATCCAGAGACAGCGAGGTCACCGCGAAGGGCTCGGAGGCGCGGCCGAGCGTAGCCTGCTCGATCTCCTCAGATGTCCACAACACGTTCATCACAAATACTCCCGGCCGCCCAAGGCAATGGCGGCTTTGATCGCTTCTTCCCGATCCGAGAAAGGATGGATGGCAGATCCGACGATTTGCCCGCTCTCGTGACCTTTTCCCGCAATAACGAGAACATCGCCCTGCGAAAGCTCGGAAATGCCCTTATGAATGGCTTCGGCGCGATCAGCGATCTCCGTCGCTCCCGGCGAAGCCGCCAAAATTGCAGCACGGATCTGAGCCGGGTCTTCGCTGCGCGGATTGTCATCGGTGACAATGGCACGATCGGCAAGACGCGCTGCGATGGCGCCCATCAAGGGACGCTTGCCCTTGTCGCGATCACCGCCGCAGCCGAAGACCACCGACAGCTTGCGCTCGGCATGCGGCCGTAAGGCGTTCAGCACCGTCTCCAGCGCATCCGGCGTATGAGCATAATCAACGAAGACCGGCGCACCGGACGCGGCGAGCGCGACTTTTTCCAGACGGCCAGGCGCACCCTTGATGTGCTGCAGCGCTTCGAAAACGGCAGCGGGATCTTCGCCCAGACCAATGGCCATTCCAGCCGCGACCAATGCGTTAGAAGCTTGGAAGCCGCCAGCGAGCGGCAGCGTTACCGTATAAGTCGTTCCGGCATAGAGAACTTCGAGCGTCTGACCTTCTGCCGTCGGCTTGCGCGATAACAGTTTCAGCCCGCCGCCATGCTCCCCCACAGTGATGAGCTTGAGGCCGCGCTCGCGGGAGGCTGCGATGAAACGATCAGCATATTCGGCATCGGCATTGATCACCGCCGGTGCATTGTCATCGACCACTTCGTGGAACAGACGCAGCTTGGCCTGCAAATAGGCTTCGAAGCTGGCATGGTAATCGAGGTGATCGCGGGTGAGATTGGTGAAGCCTGCCACTGCGATCCTGGCGCCATCCAGACGATATTGATCGAGGCCGTGGCTGGAAGCTTCCAGCGCCAGATGGTCGATACCGTCCGCTTTCACTTCGGCCAGGAGTTTCTGTACTTCGACCGGGCCTGGCGTGGTGTTGTTCAGCTTGATTTCGCGATCCGGCGTGATGACGCCGATGGTCCCCATGCTGGCAGCGCGTTTGCCGAGATGAGTCCAGATTTCACGCAAAAATACTGTGATGGAGGTTTTGCCATTGGTGCCGGTAATGGCGGCGATGGTCTGCGGCTGGATGCCATAATAAGCGGCGGCCGCCTTGGCCAAAGCCAGACGCGGATTTTCGGCAGGGATAAAGCGGAGACCTGCCTCCTTAACCATATCCGCCAATTCGGGGCGTCCGAGCACCGCCGCCGCGCCGCGGGCCACCGCGTCCGGCAAAAATTGGGCTCCATCGCTCTTCGTGCCGGGGATGGCCGCGAAGAGATAGCCCGGCTGGATGTCGCGGCTGTCGCTGGAAATGCCGGTGAATCCTTTCACCGTTTCCAGGCCGACCGCCACCTCATTACCCGTACGCATCAGGTGTTCTCTTTTGTGGCGGTTATCGGATTGATCGGCACCCCAAGCAAGGGTGCGATGCGCGCAATCACATGTCCGGCGAGCGGGGCTGCGGTGTAACCGGCAAGGGCAAAACCACCGGTTGCCTTGGTTCCATGAGGTTCGTCCAGTACAACGAGAACGAGATAACGCGGGTTTTCGGCTGGGAAGACAGCACAGAAAGATGTCACCAGTTTGTGGGCCTGGTAACCACGGCGCCCCGCCGATTTCTCTGCGGACCCCGTCTTGCCGCCAACATCGTAGCCGGGAACGTCAGCCTTTTTGCCCGTTCCGTTGGTCACCACATAGCGCAACAGAGATCGCATGGTGGCGCTGGTCTGTGGCGACACAACCTGCTCGCCGCGAGAATCTTCGGGATTTTTGAGGAAAGTCGGCTGGATACGGCGGCCGCCATTCACGACAGAAGCCGCTGCTGCGGCAAAGGATAGCGGACTGACCGAAATGCCATGACCAAAACCGATGGTAGCGGTTTCGATGACACCCCAATGGGCCGGATAAAGCGGACGCGCCCGTTCCGGCAATTCGCTGCGTGCGGGAGACAGAAGTCCCAGATTGGTCAGGAATGCTTTCTGGCGATCCCCGCCCGAGCGCAGCGCGATCTGGGCCGAACCGATGTTCGAGGATTCTGCCAAAACATCGCGGGCGCCCAGATAAGCCGGCATGTGCTCGGCTTCATGAATGGTGAAGCGGCCGATCTTATAGCCGTTGCCGATCGGAAAACTCTCGTCCAGCCGCAGCTTGTGGTCGTCGATGCCCAAGGCGAAGGTGAGAATCTTGAAAATCGAACCCAGCTCATAAACATCCTGGACCATGATGTTGCGGCCGGAATCGCCATCGCTGAATTCGCGGTTATTGGGGTCGAAATCCGGCAGCGAGACCATGGCGAGGACTTCGCCGGTCTTCACATCCAGCACCAAGCCACCAGCGGCGCGAGAGCGGAACTCGGCCATGCTGGCAGCCGTTTCATGGGCCAGAATGAACTGCACGCGCTTGTCGATCGACGAGGTGACGGCCTGGGCATTGCCGCGAAGCCTTTTTTCCAGACCAAGCTCAAGCCCCGAAACACCTTTGCCGTCGAGATCGGTAACGCCAACCACCTGCGCCATGGTGCGTCCGTCGGGATAGAAGCGCTTGGAGTTGGGCAGATATTCGAGGCCGGGCAGCCTCAGAGCGGCCACTTTGGCCTGGGCCGTCAGCGACACCTGACGGGCGATGAGCGCCGAGGGATATTTGTCCTTCAACACGGCCGCGACGCGCACCGGTTCGGTCCCCGTCGCATCGGCCAATTCCATGACGGCGCGTTGCTTGTCTTTCAGGAGGCGCGGACGGGCGTAGAGATCACCAGCGGGGAGATCGCGCGCAATCAGTTCGCCATTGCGATCGAGAATATCGGCACGGGAGAGCATCAACACCGGTGCGCGGCGCTGTTGCGGAGGGTTATGCGTGAACGCCGTCACCAGCACCAGACGCGTTCCCACGGCCAGGAAGGCGAAGACACAGATCGCCACCCCGATAAAAATACGCCGCTGGAAGACGGTTGGTGCCATGGACCATCACATTCCGCTGCGAGCCGAAATCTTGACAACGGGAGCTGATGAAGAAGCGGGCGCCTGGACGCTAGCCTGCTGCATTTCTTCACCGTTCAAAGCCTCACTGCGGCGCGGCAGCTGGGTCACCGAAGCAAGCTGGACGGTGGTGGCGTTCTGCATGCCGAGCGAGCTTTCCGCCAGCTTCTGGATGGTCTCGGGATTGGCCACCTTCTGCCATTGCGCTTCCAGAACACTGATCTCGGTTTCTTCCGAGCGGATCTGCTTTTCCGACTGCTTCAGCTCTTGGGCGGCGATGCGGGTCTGTTCGGAGACGTGATAGGCCGTGATGATCGTGAAGCCGAGCAACCCGACGCAGAACGTACTGACGATGCGGATCATGGCACTACTCCTCAAGCGGCCAAACGCTCGGCCGCACGCAACTTTGCGGAACGAGCACGCGGATTGGCCGCGATTTCCGCCTCACCAGGAACAACAAGCTTGGATCCCAAAAGGCGGTATTGCGGTTTTGCGGCACGCACGAGTTCGGGCGCGTGACGCGAAGGCTGCGAGGCTTCCTTGCCGCGTTCGGTCAGGAAGCGTTTGACAATGCGGTCTTCCAAGGAATGGAACGACACCACCGCCAGACGGCCTTGCGGCTTCAAAATAGCGGTGGCGGCTTCGAGGGCGCGGGTAAGCTCGCCAAGCTCGTCATTCACATGGATGCGCAAAGCCTGAAACGTGCGCGTGGCCGGATGGATCGGCAGGCGCTGGGCGGCCGGCCCCATCACATCGGAAACCAGTTCGGCCAGCTCCAGCGTGCGCGTGATCGGACGGGCCTTGATAATGGCCTTGGCGATGCGGCGAGACTGACGTTCCTCACCGTAGCGGATGAGGACATCGGCAATGGCTTTTTCATCGGCGGTGTTGAGAAAATCGGCGGCGCTCATACCTTCCGTGCTCATGCGCATGTCGAGCGGACCATCGGCGCGAAAGGAAAAGCCGCGCGCCGGTTCATCGAATTGAAAGGACGAGACACCGAGATCGAGCACCACGCCATTGGTGCCATCCTCACCAGCGGCAGACAAAATCTGATCCATGTCGGAGAAGGCGCCATGCATCAGGGTGAGACGCCCAGGATAGGCACGCACCAGTGCCTGGCCGCGCTCAATTGCTGCCGGATCGCGATCGATGCCGAGAACCCGGCAATCACAAGCTTCCAGAATGGCGCGCGAATAACCGCCGCCGCCAAAGGTGCCATCAACGTAATGACCGCCGTCGTGCGGGCTCAAGGCCTCCAGCACTTCGGCGAGCAGGACTGGGACATGGCTCATGGCGTCCCCGTCTCTGGTACTGCAGACGCCGGAGCAGCGGGTGCACGCGACGCCATTTCCTGCGCCGCCAAGGCCGAGCGCTCAGCCCGCGCACCAGCAAGCCGCTTGGCTTTGATCGGGGCATAGACTTGCGGATCCCAAATCTGGAATTTGCGGCCCATGCCGACAAAAACGACTTTGTCCTTCAGACCGGCAGCAGCAATGAATTCTTCCGGCAAGCGGACACGGCCGTTCTCATCGATCGGCAGCAGCATGCTTTCGGCCGTGATCTGGGAGGCCAGATCGTCATGCAATTCGGAGAGCAGCGGATCCAAGCTGTCGAGACGCTCGCATTCGGCGTCCATCAAGGCCTGGCCGAAGCCATCGAGCGAGCCGCCGGCGATCGTAGGGCAGAGATAGACACCACCGGTCTCCTGAGCAGCCAAGATCGACCGCCAAGCCGCGGGGATGCAAACCCGACCCTTTCCGTCGAGCGTACCAGCAAAGGTAGAAATGAAACGCTGGTTCGACACAGGCTCCGCCCCATAAGTCCCTGGGGTGTTTGGCTTTTCGTCGAAACTGTCGCCGAAATCGCGGTTTTCCGCGCCCTCGCATTCCCTGGGATGGCATGGGATATCATGGGATAAAGCTGAGAGTCAAACAAAAAACCTAGGAAAATGAGGGACTTGGTATCATTGCTTATATCAACGCCTAGATGTCACCTTGCCTTCTGCGCGCTAGCTGTTGCGAATCACAGAACAAACATAAAACACGTTAAGTACTCAGTAAGGATCGCATTGAGGCGGTAAATAATACCTTAATGTGAAACGTTCGTTTCTATTACGTTCCATTCAAAAGAGAGGGCGAGAATGGCCGATGTAATTCCGATGAAACCAGTCGGATATGTCCGGGCCGACCGGCAAGCTCCGGAAGACGACCATTGGGATACCGTCCCGTCTCGCATCGAACTCGATTCCAGCCAGTTCGGCCCGGAGGCTTTGCAAGGCTTGGACACACATTCCCATGTCGAGGTGCTGTTCTATTTCCATGCCACCCAAACCCCAGCGGAGACCGGAGCACGCCACCCGCGCGGGCGAACGGATTGGCCCAAAGCTGGCATCTTCGCTCAGCGCGGCAAGGACCGGCCGAACCATATCGGCGCCACGATCTGCCGGATTCTGTCGGTGCACGGCACGACACTGGAAGTGGCCGGCCTCGACGCTATCGACGGCACGCCAGTGCTCGACATCAAGCCGGTGTGGAGCGGGTTCTTGCCGCGCGGAGAGTTTCGCGAACCTAGCTGGGCAAAGGCCCTGATGAGCCAATATTGGTGAGCGCGTATGCGATAGAAATTCAAAAAAGGCCGAGGGCCGAACATCCCAGCGCACGGCCCTCTGAACACCCCATCGATTGATGTAATACGCATTTTCTAGCAGCGGGGGACTGCCACGCCAAGCCAATTACTGTATCAATTTAAGGAACACTCGCAATTTATTGGGCAGCCGCTCACGAAGGGACTATGGGTGAGGTCACAAAATTGCAGGAAGCGATGCGCGTGCCATTATCCGGGCCGTTGTCCTGATTTTCGGGACGAGGCTCCATGTGTATGATAAGAAATAGCTATGAACGCCGAAATCATTACCGTTGAGCAACTGAAGAACGCGGTAGAAAAACTACCGAAGGATAAGCTTGCTCAATTCCGGCGTTGGTTTGAAGAGTTTGCTGCCGATGAATGGGATCGGCAGATCGAACATGATGTCAGCACAGGCAAGTGGGACAAACTTGCCGACGAAGCGCTGGCAGAACACCAAAATGGGCTGACTCGGAAATTATGACCGGATAATCCGGTCGTATTCCGCATGAGCGCCAATCCATATCCAGATGATGCCGTCTTTAGCTTCCACACCAATCGCGCGATGGCTGCTGCCTACCCGTACACTCCATAAACGCCCCACCCGCTTCAAATGTAAGGATGGGTGCCGCGGATCGCTCTCCAAAAGCTTGTAACAGCGATCGGCCAGCGCGCGGATATCCTGCGGCAGCAGATTGTAGGCATCCCAAAACCTGGCGTTTGCGAAATGCGGCATATCCGCGAGCCCCCTGACCTTGGGAAGGGGCTGCGCCGTTCGGCTTCTTGTCAAGGAGCTGCGCGCCAGCGTAGTGCTCGAAAAGTATTGCGTCAGACGGCCTATAAGCCGGGTTCTGTCCTCCGCCCGAAGGCGAATGGATGGCCATTCCTCTGGGACGGCCGTTACCGACCGCCTCACGCGACCTACCCGGACGGCTATCCGGAAACGGATTACGTGCCGTCCCTATTTGGTCTTGCTCCCGGTGGGGCTTGCCCTGCCAGTTCCGTTACCGGACCCGCGGTGCGCTCTTACCGCACCATTTCAACCTTACCTCTGCGATGCCGAAGCACCGACAGATCGGCGGTATAATTTCTGTGGCGCTATCCCTGGGGTTTCCCCCGGCGGATGTTATCCGTCACCGTATTTCCGTGGAGCCCGGACTTTCCTCTCGCCAACGCGCTTTACGCGGGCTTGCACCCACGCAGTTACGAAGACAAGCGGCCATCCGGCCATCTGACGCAAGAACGATTATAGATGCGATAGGCGGTCCCAGCCAAACGCTTTCTTATGCGCGAGTTTGGTGAACTGGGGAAACCACGCCGCCAGTTTCTCTGCCACAGCAATCTGAGAGGCTTCGGCGAGATAGCCGCGCTCCCGCCCGTCGGTGTCGATCTCGTTGTGCGAGATAGGCAGCACGATTTTGGTCGAAACGTATTTGTGCTCAAAGTCGACCGGCGCGTAATGGCGTTCGGGATTGTCGCTGATCTTGACTTCGACATGCCAAGGCAAAATGGCTAACCGACTCCCCTCATCGACACCGTTGATAAGCGGGCAGAACAGCAGCGTTTGAGTCTGCGCCAGCATCTCATCCGTCGAAACAATCACGCCGTATTTGATCTTGTCGGCCATACCCAGACTTTTGAGAATAGGCCCGCCGAGCTGCACCACCTTCCAGGTGGTGCGCATATTACGCTGATGTCCAGCAGCCTTTTTCCCCGCCCCCCAAAGAGACGGCCATAATTGAAATGCCATTAAACCAACCCCGCCTAACACTGCCACGGCCATCGCGATCAACGCGGCTGTGTGCCCCCAAGACTCCATGGCCCCCGCCCCTCTAAGTTGCTTTAGAGCCTCTGGAAGACGCTCGAAACTTCCGGCTTCTTTTCGTCTTTCTTTTCATCTTTCGTGGACAACGCCAGCACCACCAATGACGGCTGCGCCGACGGCTGAGACGATGGCGTTGGCTGCAGCACCACAATCGGATTCTGCCCACCCGGCATCACGACATAACCATTGTTCGGCAATGGTGCCGGAGCCTGCCCCGCTACACCTTGCGGCGGGTAGATCATCTTCACGTCCAAAGCCGTACTGGCCTCGTTATCATGTTTGGGCATTCTTGCCCTCCGTATACCTGACGGCGGCAAATTTAACACATTGTTCACCACAGATTGAAGGCATTTGCGGGAATTTCCCTGGGTGTCGCCTTTCGGCCGCGGCACGAAAGATCATTGCGCGGGCGCGCTATACCAAGGCCCGGCCGACCACGCTAAGTGCATGAATCTGTGTGGTGTCGAAAAGCGGAACGGGGCAATCATCCGGTTTGAGCAGCAAGGGAAGCTCGGTACAGCCCAGAACAACCCCTTCAGCCCCTTCGCCGACAAGCTGGCCCACAATGTCCAAACAGACTTTTCTGGAAGGGTCTTCAACACGCCCCAAGACCAGCTCATCCAGGATGATACGGTGAATCCGTTCGCGGTCCTCCGGCCCCGGTATCACCACAGACACCCCGCATTTCACCAGCCGGTCTTTGAAAAAATCCTCCTCCATGGTGTAGCGGGTGCCGAGCAGCGCCACGCGCGTCAGCCCCTTGGCGCGCACGACTTCGGCTGTGCAATCACAGATATGAACAAGAGGAATCGACACGGCGGCTGCCACCGCATCGGCAACGCGATGGGCTGTGTTGGCCCCGATCATCAGAACACCAGCCCCTGCCCGCTCCAGCTTGCGCGCAGCATCGCTGAGCAACAGCGCGAGATCATCCCAACGGCCTTCGCGCGCCAGACCGGCCGGCTCCTCGAAATCAAGCGAGATCATCGCGATCTTGGCCGAATGCAAGCCACCAAGACGCTGCTGCACCGCATGATTGAGGAGCTGGTAATAGAGCGCCGTCGCCTCCCAGCTCATGCCGCCAATCAGCCCAATAGTTTTCACGGCAGCCCCTCACAGAGACGGGAAAGAATGGCCGTACATTCGGCATCCGCGATACCGTCAATGCGAGCGGGACGGAAGTGACGCTGGAAAGCCGTGATCACGACGTCGAGCGGAACATCAACTTCGGGCAACAAACCATAACCGAAACACGCAAGGGCTTGCTCGAAATCCAGGTTTGACTGCCCCGGATCGCCGTCGCTCAGAGGCCAAAGCCCGACCCCCTCCCGCGCCAGACGCGGCCAAGGAAATAGCTCTCCGGGATCGGTCTTGCGCGCCGGTGCCACATCGGAATGGCCGAGTACGCGATGGGGCGGAATACGATGGCGGGCAAGAATCCCCCTCGACAAAGCGATCACCGCGGCGATCTGCGGCTCGGAGAACGGCTCATAGCCGAACTCATGACCGGGATTGACGATCTCGATGCCAATCGAGCGGCCATTGATATTCTTTTCGCCCGCCCAATAGGACACGCCCGCATGCCAGGCACGGCGATCCTCCGGCACATGGCGATAGATACAGCCGGAGCGATCAACGGTGTAATGGGCCGAGACCTTGGCTTCCGGATCACATAGCCGGGCGAGCGCTTCGTCACAGGTCCTCATGCCTGTGTAATGCAGCAACAGCATATCGACGGGCGCGCCTTGCGGGCGCGCATCATGATTGGGCGAAGGACAGTGAACGAAGCGAAGCGGCATCAAACAAAGATCTTATACGCAACCGTTTCGCCATTGGCACGCTTCAAGGAAAATTCCGCGCCATTTTCGTGCTCGTCCACCAGGGCTTCGAACAGACGCAAGGCATTGCGGATGACTTCCGCATAAGACGCCGCCTCGGTGCGGTCCTTCAGCCGTTGCAGCCGGTCCATGGCCTGCGGCGGCAATTCAAGCTGCACGCGGGTGGTGGCACGCACCGACTCCTCGCCTCCAGCCTCCATGGCGTCAGCGGCGGCCCGCATGGCTTCGACGGTCATGCCGCGAAAGCGGCGGCGATGGTGACCATGATTGTGCATGAGGTACCTCCTTAACGGCGCGAATTGAGGGCGCTGAGAATGGCCGCAATACCGATGAGAGCCAGGCCACCAATCACCAGCTTGTGGATGTGATGAGCCCGCAGCTCATCCAAGGGCTCAACCCCATCGTGATGCCCCCGGAACCGTCCGAAGCCGTGACGGCGGGCATGCCATTCAGCCTTCATGTGATGACGAAAGCGCCGCCAAGCCTCTTTGCGCGAGGCATGAGCTCCCTGTCCACAGCAACGGGAATCGTCATCGTTTTCAGAGACTTCGGGACGATCATCGACGGGGAACTCCTCCCCTACTCCGACGCCGTATTTGGTCATTTGATACTCCTTTGGTGTTTATTAGGTGTTTTCATGATGCATATATCATCAAATAATCATCAAAGTTCAAGAGGTGGCGAGATGGATTTTTCGCCAGCCCACTTTACGTCATACATTTCAAAGAGTTAGAGCGATGACCAAAGGACTGCGGAGTTTGGAGAATGGAGAAGCCGGATCCGGTGGCAGTTTCGCGCCAAGCGAATGCGCTGGCAGCCAGCCATGGGCTGGGCGCGCGAAGGCAGGCCAAGGCCTTTGCGGAAGAAGCCGCAAAAACTGGCGATACGGCGCAACAAGCATTTTGGCTGGCGGTGGCGGCAGAATTGAACCCGCGCTGTTCGATCTAACGAACCCGCTTAGTTCACGCCGCGCTCGTATTGGATTTTTTCGTAAGCGACATTGATCGCCGCCAGCTTGTCGGTGGCGATCTTCACGAATTCTTCCGGCACGCCACGGGCGATCAGGCTATCGGGGTGGTTCTCGCGCACAAGCCGGTAGTATGTGCGCTTGATCTCATCACTGCTCGCATCATAACCGACGCCCAGCACGACATAAGGATCAGCCGCATCCGCCGGAAAATGCGAAGCGCGGATACGGCGGAATTCGCCCGGCGAAAAGCCGAAAATGTCGGCTACGCGCTCGAGAAAAGCCTCTTCGTCCGGATGCATGACACCATCGGCGGCCGCGATCTCGAACAGGCCATCAAGGATGTCTTCCAGCACGGCCGGTTGGCCCGCATAAAGCCGGGCGATCTGCGCCGCATAGGAATCGTACCCAGCCGTGTCCTGGCGTGCCAAATCAAAAAAGCGCCGCACCACACCTTGCTGCTCCGGCGGCACCTGGAAAATACGGTCAAAAGCGGCAATTTCTTCTTCGGTGACAACACCGTCAGCCTTGGCCATTTTGGCTGCCAGCGCGATCATGGCGATAGTGAAGGCTACCCCGGGATCGCCCCCATCGGCTTCGGCCATCCTGTCGAACAGGTAATGTCCCGCCACCACGCCGAGAGCCGCCCCGATTGGACCGCCCACGAGCATGCCTGCTGCCGCGCCGCCGATTTTGCCCCAGATGGACATAGGCCGAACCTAAACGGCAAACTCAGCAGAATTACAACTCTCCGAGAGGTGAGACATGACGACCGTATTGATCACAGGCGCCAATCGCGGGCTGGGGCTCGAATTTGCCCGCCAATATCAGGCAGAAGGAGCGAGCGTGATCGCCTGCTGCCGCGATTTGCGCAAAGCAGATGCGCTGAAACAGCAAAGCGTGGAAATAGCGGAACTGGACGTCACCGATGCAGAATCGATTCACCGCCTCGCCGTCCAATTGAAGGGCCGCCCCCTCGATATCCTCATCAACAATGCGGGCACCTACGGGCCAGACCGCCAGAGCGCTGATGATTGCGATTACCAGGGCATGGTGGAAACCTTCCGCATCAATGCCGTCGCGCCGCTGATGGTAGCCAAAGCGCTCAAGCCCAATCTGCTTGCCGGCCAAGGGAAAAAATTAGCTGTACTGACAAGCAAGATGGGATCGATCTCCGATTCCAGCGGCGGCTTCCTCGCCTATCGCGCCTCCAAAGCCGCACTCAACATGATCGCCGACGGCGTGACGAAGGAATGGAGAAAGGACGGCATCGCCGTCGCGATTCTGCATCCCGGCTGGGTGCAGACCGATATGGGCGGCCCCAATGCGCCGATAAAACCGCAAGAGAGCGTGAAAGGCCTGAGAGCGCGGATTGCCGAACTCAGCCTGACCGCCAGCGGCCGCTTCGTCGATTTTCAGGGCCGGGAAATCGGCTGGTAACGCCGCCGCAGCCAAGCGGCCGCATCCATGAGGAAGAAAGGCACGTAGCAGATCAGAACCGAAAGCAGCGCCAGCCCGACAACGACAGCGATATACCAAGGCCAAGCCGGCATCAGATCGTAAAGCGAGGCATGACCCGGCTTGGCCCGCAGAAAACCGTAATTGACCTTGAGCAGCCAATCAGCAACGCCCGCCGCCGCCATGTAGAAAAAAGACCAAGCAATGACGCGCGGAATGGAGCGCGGATATGGCCGCATGCCCAGGCCGAGGGTCAGGAACAGCACCGCTGCAATGATGCCGCCGTGGAAAAACGAAAACTCGATAAAACGGAAAGACGGAAAGTCGTCCGGGATGTCCGGCGTAACGATGCCCTGCACGGTGCCCGCCATGGCCCAGAACCAAGCGAGTTCATAAGCCTTCTGGCTCTTGCTGAGGAGCGCCACAACCGTAGCGATGGCTGCCCAGCTGCAGAGGTCAAGCGGCAAGGCATTGCCGCGGTCGATCCAGCCCATGCGGGCGAAGACCACATACCAAGCGGCCCAAGTACCGGCGATGACCAATGCAAAGGCCCAACGCAGCCCCTTCTTCAGCCCCTCACGCTGCACCAAGCGCACCAGCCCAGAGAGCAGCAGAGGGACGATCACGATGAGGATCAGCACCGCTTTGTGTGATGGTCCGAACACCTGAAAAGGCGTAGCCGCTAAGCCCATTTCCCCCTCCCAAAAGTCCACCGGTGTCAAATTCGTCAACCAGACAGCCACCCGAGCTTGTGGGCTCAACTGACGCTATAAAAAATTATCATATTTATCAAGCAGTTAAGTTGGGACAGGGGAGCGGCATTCGCGACCTCGTGAGCATTAATTCTCTGTGATATCGAATAGGATGGCAGTTAGGGAAGACCGGGGACAGAGAGCTCGGCAACCCGGACACCTTAAAGCGCAGCGGCGGCACCCCCGCCCCAGGGAGACACATTATGAGTCAGACAGTCGGCACTGCCAGCCAGGCAGCGCCCGCACCGGTGAAAGCAACGGGATGGTATCGCTGGGTAGCGTGTGCACTGATCTTCTTCGCAACCAGCCTGCTTTATGTTGACCGCCTGACGCTCGGCTATCTTAAGAGCACACTGCAAGGTCAGTACGGCTGGAGCGAAACCGATTACGCCGGTGTCGTGCAGTGGTTCATGTTCGCTTACGCTGTCGGCTTTCTGGTGTTCGGTCAGCTGATCGATAAGTTCGGGGCCAAGCGCGGATACATCATTGCAGTTGGCGTCTGGACATTCGCCCATCTGGCTTGTGCAGCCATCGGTTTCTTACCGGTCTCCTGGGTGCTGATCAGCTTCATGGTCAGCTACACCGTTCTCGGCTTCGGCCAGGGCGGCAATTTCCCCGCCGCATTGAAGACGGTGGCCGAATGGTTTCCGCAGCGTGAACGTTCCTTCGCGATCGGCATCTTCAATGCCGGAACCAATCTCGGCGCCATCCTGACGCCGCTGATCGTGCCTTTCGTACTCATCCGTTACGGCTGGCAATGGGCCATCGTCGCCACCAGCGGCTTGTCCATTCTTTGGCTGTTCTTTTGGCTGCCGTTCTACTCCCGTCCCCGTGAAAGCAAGCGCACCAGCAAAGAAGAGCTGGCCTATATCGAAAGCGATCCTTTCGTGCCGGTGAAACAGCTTCCTTGGCTCAAGGTCCTGCTCAAGAAGGAAACCTGGGCCTATGGTCTTGGCAAACTTCTGACCGATCCGGTGTGGTTCTTCTATTCCTTCTGGCTGCCGTCCTATTTCCAGACCACCTTCAAGGATCAGGTCGGCAGCGTTGCCGCCACAGCGCTTCCCATCGTCATCATCTTCCTGGTGTCGGACGTCGGTTCGGTGTTCGGCGGCTGGATGAGTTCGGCCATGATCAAATCAGGCTTCTCCGTCAACAAGGCACGCAAATACTCGATGCTGATCTGCGCTGCGCTGGTGCTGCCGATGGCGATCTTCACCAAGCTGACCAACGACATGTGGGCATGGGTGGCAATCCTCGGTATCGCGGCTGCGGCGCACCAGGCGTTTTCGGCCAATCTGATGACCTTGACCTCTGATCTGATGCCCAAGGAGGCTGTCGGCCGCTGCTCGGGCATTGGCGGCACCATGGGCGCCATCGGTGGCATCATCATGGCAGCCGGTGTGGGGCGCGCCCTGGCGTCCAACGGCGGCTATACGCTGATCTTCCTCGTGGCTGGCGTGATTTATCTTATCGGCTTGCTGGTGATCCACATCATTTCGCCGCGCTTAAAGCCGGCGAAATTCGAAGCCGCCTAAGAAAGGGAAAAGCTCCTGTAACGGAAGCAGTTTCTTTGATTGCCATTTGCAGCGGGCCGGGGAACACTCCCCGGCCTGTTTGCTTATGGACATGTGATGGCCGACAAAAAAGCGATGATCATTTTCGGGGCGACCGGCGATCTGGCGCTGAAAATGATCCTTCCCTCCCTTTATTTCCTTGATAAAGAAGGACATCTGCCACCGGAACTGGTCATCCTCGGCGTGGCACGCGCGCGCCTCAGCGACGCCGAATTCGCCGACACCGTCCAAAAGATGATGCGGGAAAAAGCCGGGAGTGATTACAGCGATACAGATTGGGCCGCCTTCGCGAAACGCTTGCGCTATTGCGACGGCGACATCACCCAATCCGCACCCTATAGCAAAATCGCAGACCTGCTGCAGGGTTATGAGTTCCTGCTCCATTATCTTTCCACATCACCTGATTTCTTCGGTGTGGTGGCGACTCATCTGCGCGAAAACGGCTTGATCCAGCCTCAGACCCGTATCGCCATTGAGAAGCCGATCGGGCACGATCTCGCTTCTTCGCGTGAAATCGAGGCGGCGCTGTCAGCCTCTTTCCCAGAAGAGCGCATTCATCGCGTAGACCATTATTTGGGCAAGGACACGGTGCAGAACCTGATTGCCCTGCGTTTTGCCAACACGCTGTTTGAGCCGTTGTGGAACAAGGACTCGATTGAGCACGTCCAGATCACCGTTGCCGAAACGGTCGGGGTCGAACGCCGCTGGTCCTATTATGATTCCTATGGCGCCCTGCGCGACATCGTGCAGAACCATATGCTGCAACTGCTCTGCCTTTTTGCCATGGAGCCTCCGGCCGATCTCGAAGCCGATTCCGTGCGCAACGAAAAAGTGAAGGTGCTGCGTTCCTTGCGCCCTATCGGGCCACAAGAGGTGGAACGCGAAACCGTGCGCGGCCAATACCGCAAAGGCTATACCTCCGAAGGCGCCGTACCCGGCTATACCGAAGAAACCGGCGGCGGCACCTCCGACACCGAGACTTTTGTCGCGATCAACGCCCATATCGACAACTGGCGCTGGGCGGGCGTGCCGTTCTTCCTGCGCACCGGCAAACGCATGCCGACCCGCTCCACGCAAATCGTGGTGCAGTTCCGCCCCGTGCCGCATTCCATCTTTCATCGCTCGGACAACCTGCCGAACCGGCTGATCATCCGGCTGCAGCCGCAGGAAGAAATCGCGCTGCAGATCATGAACAAAACACCAGATCTGGAGGCGGTGCGCCTCAAGCCGGTGGCACTGGACCTCAACCTCACCGATGCCTTCCGCACCACCCGCCGCCGCATCGCATATGAGCGCCTGCTTTATGACGCCCTCAAAGGCTCGAGCTTCCTGTTCGTGCGGCGCGACGAGGTGGAGACAGCCTGGCGCTGGATCGATCGCATCGCCGACGGCTGGAAAGAGCGTGACATGAAGTGTCTGCCTTACACGGCAGGGACCTGGGGGCCGTCAAGCTCCTTCGCCCTCACCGAGCGGCATGGCTATTCCTGGGTCGAGTAGCTCAGCGCAAAGCCACCGTGACCGGCTGCTCACGATAAAGCTCGGGATAGAAGCGCTTGAGCTTCTCGATCTTGGGCAGATCGTTGATGGCGATGTAGCGATCATGCGGATGGCGCAAGAGATAGTCCTGATGATAGGGCTCAGCCGGATAGAAACCGTGCAGATCTGAAACGCGCGTGACGATCGGCCGTGAGAAGGCGTGGGCCTGGGAGAGCTGGGCGATATAGGCGTTTGCAACGCGGCGCTGCTCGCCATCGGCGGCGAACACTTCGGAACGGTATTGTGAGCCTTCATCCGGCCCTTGATAGTTCTTCGTGGTCGGGTCCATCACAGAGAAGAATATCTGCAGCAAGCGCCCGTAAGACACCATATGCGGATCATAAAGAATGCGGACGGATTCGGCGTGTCCCGTATTGCCCCAGCTCACCGTCTCATAGCGCGCAGAACTGGACGATCCGCCCGAATAGCCGGAAAGTACTTCCCGCACGCCTTTGACATGCTGGAAAACACCCTGCATGCCCCAGAAGCAGCCGCCAGCGAAAACTGCCTGCTGCGGGCCATTGGGTGCAACATCCTCAACCGGATGCGGCAAGGGACGGTCCGTTTCCTCCGCATGCAACGGAACGAAACCGAACAGGAGGGCTAATGTCAGTTGCTTGAGCATCTCAACTCTCCTTCAGGCGCGTGGGATGAATTTCAGCGCCACCGCATTCATGCAGTAGCGAAGACCGGTCGGCCGCGGACCATCATCGAAAACGTGACCGAGATGGGCATCGCAGAGCTTGCAAGACACAGCCGTGCGCAGCTCGAACAGACTGGCATCGCGGCTTTCGGCAACATTTTCGCGCGCGATCGGTTTCCAGAAACTCGGCCAGCCCGTACCGGAGTCGAATTTCGTATGCGAGTCGAACAAGGCCGTGCCGCAGCAGATGCAGCGGTAAAGCCCGTCAGCATGATTGTCCCAACCTGGTCCAGTAAAAGCGCGCTCCGTGCCCGCATGGCGCGTGACATCGTAGGACAAGGGCGGCAGCATCGCCCGCCATTCGGCATCGCTCTTGCGCAACTTCGGCAGCCGCTGCTTACCGACAGGCTTTCCCGCGGCAGAAAACTCCACGACTTCAACGGTATCTTCGGCCAAAGCCGTCAGTGGCCATAACAAAGTTGTGGTTATTGCGGCTGACGCAAAGAGCTCTCGTCTCGTCACGGCGTGCCTCCGTCTATCCATCGAACAGCAATTCGATGGGAGGTGCAAACCGGTTACAGAGCGAAGCTGCTTAAAGGGTTACGGTTTTGAGAGGTTGCGGCGCTGCGCTTTTTTCCACCGTAAAACTCACACGACCGATCAAGCGGCCGTCTACCGTCACGAAATCCACACGCCAAGAGCCCGGATCGGGATTCGTCCTGAAAGTGTAGCCGCGATAGCCCTTGTCGCGGCCGCCGCGCAAACCGAGCTCCAGCTTTTGGGTGGTCTGCCACTGCTTGCTGACCTCGTCGTAGTGCTGCCAGACATAGAGCGCCGAAGTGTTGAGGTTGACCGGAGCAAATATCGCTCCGAACACGACCACCGGCTTACCCGGTTCGATATGCACCGTGCGCGGAAGGCCAAACCACGTCGTCCAGGATTGCGGCTCTTCCAGAGCGGCGTAATAGAGCCGGCCCGTGCGCGGCAGATCCATATCGGACGAAGCCCCAACACAGCGCGGCGCTATCTTATTGCGCGCAGGCACTTTGCAGACGGCCTGATAGACACCAGAGGTCTGCATGGCGAGCGGCAGCGGCGGCAGAACGTTGAGGAAGTAGAGACCGTTCAGCGCCACATAAACCACCAAGGCGCAGCCCGCGATCTTCCATTTGACTTCGCCGAAGCGGGCGCGCGCAAGTTTTCCGAGCAGCCACAAGAAACCAGCAAACAACAGTGTAGCGGCCCCGCCGGACAGCATGAACGTCAACATCCCGATGGTATGGGTGAAGACGGGCACCATGAAGACGGCGTAAGAGATCAAGGCAAAGAACAGCAGCGTCGTCGTGAAAATCAAACGCGCGTAATATTTGCTGAAGATCTCATTGCCAATGAAGATCGCGGCCAGCACGACCAGGAACGGCCAAGACGCCGCCACAGTGCCGCTGCGGGCATAAAAGACCAGGAAGGCGCTCCACAAACTGCCGAGGACAAACTGCGCCAGAGCAGGAAGGTAAGCGCGCAGCTTGCGCACCACGACATGCTGCCATTCGTCATGCGATTCCAGCCAATGCAGAAGCGCGATCGCCAGTGCCGCCACCCCGATATAGACGATCAACAGGGTCTGCGTGACGGCGTGATCCACACGGCCATAAGTGAGATTGTCGAAGGCAAAGCCGCCGATCATAGCCGCGGCTGAAATATGCCGCTCATAAGCCTTGAGCTTATGCATCCAGCGGTCGATCGGCATTTTCATCATGGCGCCACGCTAAACATTGTCGTGCCGCCTGATAAGCGGCTCCGCCCTGCGATCGTAGGCGACCCTGCGTCGCGCACCGGCGGATTAACCGTCGTTTCCCAGCAAAGCGCCTAAGATTACGACAGTTTCACCATCGACAGGCGCGGTGTCAGCCAATGGATCACAATGGCGGCCAGGAAATATATGAAACCGGCCACAATGAACACCGGCGTATAGTTGTGTGACAGGCGCTGGGCTTCATGCACTCCAATCGTCATCAAAATGCCGCCAATGGCGCCCGCCGTCCCCCCAATGCCTGAAACCGAGCCAACCGCCGTCTGCGGGAATGTGTCCGAGGGGATGGTGTAAAGGTTGGCGGAAAAAGCCTGATGCGCCGCCGTGGCAATCCCGATGATGATCGTGGTAGTCCAGAGATCGTGCACATAAAGCGTGGCAAAGGCGACCGGCAGCACACAACAGGCGCAAAGCAGCATCGTGAACTTGCGCGCCACATTCACCGTCGCACCAGTGGCCATCATCTTGGATGACACCCAACCGCCGACAATCGATCCCATGTCGGAGATGACATAGATCAGCACCATGGGCGCCGCAACATACTGTACCTTCAAATGATAGACATCGGTGAAGTAGGTCGGCAGCCAGAACAGGTAGAACAGCCATACCGGATCGGTGAGGAATTTTCCGACCGCGAAAGCCCAGGTTTCCTTATAGGTGAGCAGCTTCAGCCAAGGCACCTGCTGCACGCCCTGGGGGCGATCGCTCTCAATGTAGGAAAGCTCTTCGCGGCTGACAAAGCGGCTGGTGCGCGGATTGCGGAAGAACACCATCCATACCGCGAACCATAAGAGGCTAAGACAGGCGGTCAGGAAAAAGGCCCAGCGCCAGCCCAGCGTGAGCATGAGAATAGGCACGACCACCGGGGTGATAATGGCGCCGACATTGGTGCCCGCATTGAACAGACCGTTGGCGAGAGCCCGCTCCTTCTGCGGAAACCACTCAGCAACAGCCTTTAAGGCGGCCGGAAAATTACCCGATTGGCCGAATCCCAGCAGAGCCAGGGTCAGCTTGAAGCCGGTGAGCGAACCGATAAAGGCACAGCAAAGCTGTGCGATGGTCCAAATCGCCACCGCTGCCGCATAGCCCAGCTTGGCACCAATACGATCGATGAGGCGGCCAAAGAGAAAATAGCCGACCGCATAGGCCACCATGAACCAAAATACGGTGTCGGCGTAATCTTCAGGACGCCAGCCATATTCGGTGGCCATCGCCGGTTGAAGGAAGCCAATCGTCTGGCGATCGATGTAATTCAGGACCGTTGCGGCAAAAAGAATGCCGCAAACAATCCAGCGATACCAGCCGACCGGCTTGGCTCCAACATGAGACCCTGCCGCAGAATAGGCTGCGGGGGCCTGGCCCAAATTGGCCATGCCTCTCTACTCCCCGTCGTGACAGGGTCTCGAGGCCCTGCCTTTTATGAACGCGGCTTAAGCGGCGTTGCTACGCATTGGATCGCGCCCAGCCCCTTGAACTCAACACGCGCCACTTCACCCGGCACCACGTCGTGAATGCCCGTGATCGCGCCAGTGGTAATAATCATGCCCGATTTCAACGGACGGCCACGCTTCGCGCAAAGCTCGGCAACAAACCGCAACGGCTCGATCGGCCCGCCCGCAACATTGGCGGCGGTTCCCGTACCGACAGATTTGCCGTTGATGAAGGTTTCGCACGTCAGCTCCGAGAGAACACGGTCGCGCCAATTGGGCACCTCGGGTCCAACGATAATCCCATTGTTGTTGCCGAAGTCTGAAACCACAGCGAGCGGACCAATGACATTGATGGTCGCAAGAGGACTTCCTGCGGTCTCAACGCCGCAGATCATGCGCTTGACCAGCGCAATCGCCTCAGCGGTGGTGTAGCTCGTTTTGCCGGCCGGCGCATCTTCGCCGATCTCGAACATGTATTCAGCTTCGACAGCGCCAAAACCGCCGACATACATGCCGTATTCGACAGAGCCGCCAGGCGCTGCATAACGCACATCTTTGCGGAAAACAGGCCCGCCGAGGGATTTGGCACCAAGCTTCTCGCGATGGACCGGCGGAATGCCACCAATCTTCCAGCCGGCGATCTCATCAGGGAAGATATCAATGGCGGCATCCTGGATCTGATAAGCCGCATCCAGATCAGCAGGCAGCGTGCCCGGAAAATCGGGAAGAGCAACCGCCTTCAATCGCGAGGAAACGAATCTCTCCGCGACGGCCGTATCTGCTTTCTTCACTGCCTCCATGACATGCTCCGCTATTCGTTTTGTCTGATTTAATTGGTTTTGTTCTGCTCCGCCCCGAAGGGCTTTGGTGGTGTATAGGAAACCGGTGTCATGTTCAACAAAACACAGCCAAGCTGCGACCCCTGAACGCTGCCCTTGGTAAACCGTGAAATCAAAAGCTGAGCTAGCGCGGCCTTTGAGTGCGACAGAATCGCAACTTTCAGCACACCAATCCCTGAAGCCCAAAAGAAAAGCGCCGGGGAGGTTTTCCCCGGCGCAGCCGATCTAGAACAGGAGAGAGGATTAGAGGGAATACTTGGCCCCAATGTAGAAGACTTGGCCCGTCTTATGGAACTGGTAAGAGCGCTGGGCATCCTTGTCAGCGTAGATGTTGCTGCCCTGGTTGGTCAGGTTCATCGCATCGAAGGTGAACATCAGGTGATCGTCGAGCTTGTAGGACGCGGACGCGTCGAGATTGAACGTGCCCTTCACCCAGATGCCGTAGTTGTTGTAGTTCGTGGCGACATTGGGATCGATCAGATAATGGCTACGCGATGACGCGGTCAAACGGACCTGAAGGGTTTCATCGTCGTAGTAGACCGTCGCGTTGTAGCTGTTGCGCGACATGTTGTTGAGGTCAGCCTTCATCAGCAGCGTGCCATTCGGTGCCGCCGTGGTAGGAGCGGTGAAATAGCTCTGCTGCGCCTGCACATAGGTGTAATTGGCCATCACGCCGAAATAGTCGAACGGATGAGGCAGGAAGTAGAACTGCTGCTGCCAGTTGATTTCCGTGCCGTACAGCGGAGCGCCCTTCACGCTCTTGCTATAGCTGAAGGCCCAGCTGGTGGCTGCACGGCCCTGGCTGATGCAGAAGCTTTGGGTGACCGTCGACCAATCCGTACCCGTGCCGCCGCAAGCGCCCACAAACGGCGTGGCATCCCAGCCGAAGGGGTTCTTGTCCCAGGTGCCTGAGGTCTGAACACTCTGAATGAAGTTATCCAGATGCTTCCAGAAACCCGCCACCGAGATCATCGAGCCTTTGCCGTAATACCATTCAAAAGCCAGATCGAGGTTCTTGGAGCGCATCGGCGGAGTCTTCGGATTACCGATGCTTGCAGAAGCGTTGCTGCCGCTCACTGTCACCGAACCGGTCGGCATCAAACCAGTCAAGCTCGGGCGTGTCAGCGCATAGCTGGCATTGAAGCGAATCTGCAAATCTTCTGTCGGTGCCAGCACCATATTCAGCGCTGGCAGCCAGTCATGATAAATGTTCTTGCCGGTCTGCGAGGTGATAACGCCGTTGACCAAGGCATAGCCGTTCGAGTTCATGATGGTTTCGACATACCGGGCACCGACATTGCCGCGCAGCCCCATGCCCCAAACCTCGGTATCCCAATCGGCTTCAACCCAACCGGCGAAATCGTTTTCGCGTACACCGCCGGTATTGCCATAGCCCGGACCATAGCTCAGCGGGAACACGCTCGGATCCCATAAGCTGATCGCCGAAGCTGCTTTATCAAGATCGGGCACCATCCAACTGGTAGTAGATCCCGACGGCACGTCGATGCCCTTCAGGCTGACGGTCTTGACATAGCTGTTGATGTCCACCGCACGAACTGCATCCGGTATTGAGGACAGTTCCGAAGTTCCACCTGTGGAGCGCAGCAAATAAAGGGTGCTGAAACCGAAGTTACGGTGGTCAAATCCGCCACGGATCGTAACTTCCTTGTTCGCTTTCCACTCGAAATCAGCCGCCATCGAACGATAGGAGTTGGAGACATAGGCTGCACGCTCGCGGACATTTGAGAGGAACCAAGTCGCGCCCGTGTTGTTCGCTCCGAGATGGATCATCGGCATGTTGCCGGAGCTGTAATCGAACGAATACGGATCAGACGCGGTGCCGTTACCGCAGGTATAAACCGCCGTTGTGCCCGTACCTGCGCAACCCAAATCCATGGCCAGCGTGGTCTGGATGGGATTGCGATGATGCGATTCCGTCCAACCGGCCAGCATATGGACCTTGAACGTGTCGGAGAAATCATGCGTGCCATCGACGGTCACCTGCATGAAGCGGGTGTCGAGATGGTCGAGGCGGTGTTCCGACCGCAAGCCAACATTGGTGGCCGTCGCAGAGCTGATGGTCTTGGTCGCATTCAACATGCTGTCGGTGCCGACCTGATCGCTCAGCTTGTAGCTCAGGACGTTGATCGAGCGGGTACCGAGCGAGCCAACGTAATAGGACGTCGTGCCGACCTTATAAGTCGCACTTGTGTTGGCGCCGCTCGAGAAGGAGTTAGCTTCCAGATAGTTTTCGTTACGAATCTGGGCGAAATCGGCAAACAACCCATCGATCGTGAACAGCGTCTTGTCGTCGGGCTGCCACTGGATCGAACCGGTCAAACCCAAACGCTTGGAATGCGTGGTGACCAGGTCGTAACGGGGGAAACGCGGACGGAAAGCCGAATTGAATTCGGCGCAACCAGAATTGGTTTGCGTCGAACTGGCCGCACAGGCAACACCGCCGACCGAACCTACGACGTTGTTGTTGGTGCCAGTCGGAACACTCGTGCTGTTGCCGAGTGACGACATCCAGCGCACAGAACTGGTGCCTTCTTCCAGCGTGTTCGTCGTGCTGTAGGCGCCAGAAAACAGAACGCCGACATGGCCGCCGAGGAAGGTGTTGGAGACCAGTGCCGCAAAGCGCGGATTAACGCTGCCCGCCAGCGACTGATAGCCGGCTTGGGCCGAGGTGGTGAACACAAAGCCTGAATGATCGAAGGGTCGGGCTGTCTGCAACTGGACGGTAGCGCCTAGCGAACCTTCTTCCAGCGAAGCCGAATTCGACTTTGAAACCTTCAGAGCGGTGAAAAGATCGGAGGCAAAGACGTTAAAGTCAAAGCCACGGCCGCGATTGGTACCGCCCGCGCCAGAACCGGGGTTGGAAGTCGAAACGTCCTGCGAACCGACGGTGGCGATTGCTTCGACGCCGTTGATCAGAACGCGGGTGAATTGCGCGCCAAGACCACGCACGGTGATTTCACGGCCTTCACCGGATTCACGGTTGAGTGCAACACCAGGGATGCGTTGCAACGATTCCGACACGTTCATGTCAGGGAATTTCGCGATGTCTTCCGCCAGGATCGAGTCCGAAGCGTCTAGCGAGTTCTTCTTGATATCCAGCGCTTTTTCCAGGCTGGCGCGGAAACCCGTCACCACGACGGTTTCCAGATCTTCGCTCTGCGCAAAGGCGGCGCTACCAGCGCCAACCACGGCAAACAGCGCAACAACTGACGCGCCAAGCTTAAAGCTCGCGGTCAAATTGGAATTCAGTTTAAGCACGTAATCCCTCCCTCGGTGTTTCCTCGCGTTGGTTGCGGTGACGGCTTTGCCGTTCTCGGTCCACAAATTACCAACGCCTCCGCGAAGCCGCGGACACCGGTGTCAAGGTTTTGTGACACCGGTAGCGCAAAAAGTACTCCCTATACTTATTGGCGAACAAGGCGAGCGTGACCAAAACGTGGCGAAAGAGTGGTTTCCGATGCAGAATAGCAACATCTGCAAGGACTTAGTGGTAACGCTATCCTGACGGAACCGGTTGAATCCCTTAAGGAAACCAGTTGTTTGGCCGGGTTCATTTGCAAGCCTTGGGTGAAACCTCCCGGACGCTGCGCACGCAATTGTGAGCTCTTCGGCCGCGGTTTTACGCGCCGGACAAGAGGGGGGCATTGCCGTTAAAGTTCTCGCGCCAAATCAGGGAGGCTCCGCAGAAAATATGACACCGGTGACAAACAGAAGGTCCGTCCTGCAAGGCGTCGCGGCGGCGGGAGCTAGCGGCGCACTAACAGCCCCAGCAATTGCCAAAACCGGGATCCCGACCGCCCGCACGACAACAGGACAGGTCCAAGGCGCGACCAATGCCGGCATCCAGGTTTTTAAAGGCATTCCCTATGGCGCCGATACCAGACTCAGCCGTTTTCAGGCGCCGGTTCCGCCCAAACCGTGGCGCGGCGTGAAGAAGACGATCACCTATGGCGGTGCCAGCCCGCAAAGCAACAACGAGTCCAATCAGAGCGAAGACTGCCTCTATCTCAATGTCTGGACCCCCGCTTTGCGCGACGGCGGCAAGCGCGCGGTGATGTTCTACATCCATGGCGGCGCTTATTCCGGCGGCTCGGGTTCGGCCAACATTTATGACGGCGTAAACCTCTGCAAACGCGGCGATGTGGTGGTGGTGACCATCAATCACCGCCTCAACGCTTTCGGCTACCTTTATCTGGCCCATCTTGATCCGCGTTATGCCGACAGCGGCAATGCCGGCATGCTCGACATCATCCTCGCGCTCAAATGGGTACAGGAAAACATCGCTGAGTTCGGCGGCGATCCCAATCGCGTCATGGTATTCGGCCAATCGGGGGGCGGCGCCAAGATCGCCACCATGATGGCGATGCCCGGGGCCAAGGGCCTCTTTCATCGTGCCGCCTCTATGAGCGGACAGCAGGTAACGGCCTCCGGCCCCCTGCACGCGGAAGAACGCACAATGGCGTTCCTCAAAACCCTCGGCATCACCAAGAGCAATCTGGACGATCTCAAGACCATCCCCACCGAAAAGCTGGTGGCGGCGCTTTCCACCAAAGATCCGATCATCGGTTCGGGCGGGGTCTATTTCGGGCCGGTGCTCGACATGAAGCATCTGCTGCGCCACCCCTTCTATCCCGATGCCCCCGCGCAAAGCGCCAGCATTCCGATGATCGTCGGCAACACCCATGACGAGACCCGGGCCTTCATCACCGACCCCGGCGTCTACAAACTGACCTGGGACGAGCTTCCCGACCGGCTGGCCAAGAATCTGCGCGTCGACATCATGCCCAGTCTTGTCATCGAACAATACAAAAGCTGGTTCCCGGGCATTTCGCCGACTGACCTCTTCTTCCTGGCCACCACGGCGGGACGCTCCTGGCGCGCCGCGATCATCGAGGATGAAGAACGCGCCAAAGCCGACACACCCGCTTTCGCCTACCAGCTCGATTGGGCCTGCCCGGAAGACAAACGGCGGGCGCAGCATATGACCGACATCCCGCTGGTCTTCGACAATACGGACAAAGAAGGCGCCATCACCGGCAATGCCGAAAGGGCGCGCCAGATGGCGGCGGTGATGAGCGAGACCTTCATTGCCTTTGCCAAAACCGGTAGTCCCAACAACAAACTTATTCCGGCCTGGACGCCTTATTCCATGGCCAAGCGCGAGACCATGGTTTTCGATCTGCCGCCGCACCTCGAAAACGATCCGCGCGGACGGGAACGCCAATTGTTCGAGAAAGTGCCTTTCATCCAACAGGGAACGTAACCGCCAGACGGCAATCGATTTGGCCCTATAACCAGAACCATAACAGGACAACCAATGTTCAAGCACCTGACTCTCTGCGGCTTCGCAGCCGCCAGCTTTGCCGCAAGCGCTTCCGCACAAGACGCGCGCACGGTGACCGAACCTGTCATTCCGCAGATCTGCACAACGGTGGAAGCCAAGCTCACGGCCACCAGCGATGGGACCTATGCCACCCTCGCCGCCGCTGACGAAAACAAGTACGACACCGACCGCATCCAGAGCGCGATCGATTCCTGCGGCCGCGGCAAAGCCGTGGCGCTGCGCGTGAAAGGCGCCGCCAATGCCTTTCTCACCGGGCCGCTGTCGCTGCGCAGCGGCGTGACGCTTCTGGTCGACAAGGGCGCCACGCTTTTCGCCTCGCTCGATCCCAAGCAGTTCGATGTTACGCCGGGAAGCTGCGGTATCATCAAGCCAGGCATTAAACCCGGCTGCAAACCAGTGATCTCGGCCGACAATGTTTCGGATGCGGCGATCATGGGCGACGGCGCCATCGACGGACGTGCCGGTGTGACGATTCCAGGTCAGAACATGAGTGCCTGGGATATCGCCCAGCGCTATGAAGGCAAAGACCGCGGACTGTTCCGCATGGTGGTGGCCAACCATGCCGACAACTTCACGCTTTACCGCATCACCATCCGCAATTCACAGAACTTCAACATCACTTATAACAACGGCGACGGCTTCACGGTTTGGGGCGTGAAGGTGGAAGCTCCGCACCGCTTCCCGCGCTCGGCACGCCCGCTGGCCCATAACACCGACGGCATCGATCCCGGGAATGGGGCCAAGAACATCACCATCACCCACTCCTATATCCGCACCGGCGACGACAACATCGCCATCAAGGGCGGCAAGGGCGGCCTTACCAACATGACCGTGAGTCACAACCATTTCTATTGGGGCCACGGCATGTCCATCGGCTCGGAGACTTATGGCGGCGTCAGCAAAGTACGGGTCTTCGACCTGACGCTCGACGGCACCGATGCCGGCATCCGCATCAAATCCTCCGGTGAACGCGGCGGGCTGGTGGAAGATGTCCAATATGAAGACCTCTGCATCCGCAATTCCGCCCATCCCATCGAGCTGACCACCCATTACGCCGGCGCCAGCAACGTTGCCCAAGCCGGACGGGCACCGACCTTCCGCGACATCACCATGAAGAACGTCACCATCTCCGGCGGCGGCGAACTTCTTTTTGATGGCTTCGACAAAGAGCATCGCGCAGCCGCGACGCTGGATGGCGTCTTTCTCGCGGATGCCGAGACCGCAAAGTACAGCTACAAGGTTGGCCATGCCGATGTTACCATCGGCAAAGGCGGCAGCAATCTGAATCCGCCGACGGACGATGACTCCACCCTGACCGGAACGCCGAGCAAGGGCACAGGCTCGCCGTCTTGTGCCGCCCGCTTCGTTGCCTGGCCGGAATAAGCCGCAACACCAGATCTCTCCCTGGGGCGCCCTTCGCAAGAGGGGCGCCATTTTTTTACCAATTCCACCCGGCCGCGGCGGAAGCAGAAATGCAGAGGCATTGATAAATCCCCGCGAAACAAGGGATTAGGAGAAGCGGCACCAGGCATGAACTGCCAGCCACCGGCAAACCATGCCGGGTCGTGTCGTCCGGTCTGGCAACTCGAAAGCATTTGGTAACTTCGATTATCGAGACCTTTCCAGGCGAAGCGGCAGGCACGCTTCGTGCTTTGCCTCAGGCCAGGAGTTCCTGTCTTCGAGGGTCTGTCATGTACATGGATGGTTTGGGGCCGTATTGCCACAGCAGCGCCACCCCGCTGGTTTCGCCGACGTTGCAGCAATTTGTCAGTTCGCAAACCATTGAGGCGGTCCAAGCCGTTCTCAGAGGAGAGTGTTCCGTCGCAGATGCCAAAGGCATCCAGGCCCACTCACTGGCCTCCACCTGGGCCGATCTGCACCGGGCGGGTCTCAGCCTCAGCGCCAGCGATCTCGCTGATGGCATCCTGAATCTGAAAGACGATGCTGCCGCGCTCGCCGATTGGGCCAGCTTCATCGTGGTGCTGTCCGAAGGCCTCAGCATCGAACAGGACGCCGATTACAGCGACCGCCTGCTCTCTGCCATTTGGGATCTCGCTTTTGGCCGCCCGCTTTCCGCTTCCGCGGTCCGGCTCGCCAGCGCCTTGCGCGCCCGCCAGCAGAAAATGTGAACGGCACCAACGGAACCAGAAGAGGGACAAGCGATGTCTGCAGCCGGCGTGTTGAACGACTACTATCCGATGGATGCCGCCATCTCCCAGGCCGATCTGGGGCGGATCATGAGCGATCACGAGCGCTATCTCGCCCGGAAGAAAGGCTCGCGTGCGCGCCTCAGAGCGGCGAAGCTCGACGGGCTGATGATGGCCGGGCGCGATCTCTCCGAAGCCGATCTCACTGGCGCCTCGCTGGTGGGCGCCAATCTCAGCGGCGCCGATCTCACGCGCGCCAGTCTTTATTGCGCCGACCTGCGCGACTGTGATCTCAGCTACGCCCGCCTCGAACATGCCGATCTGCGCGGCGCCTCCTTCAACGGTGCCAAGCTCGCCCATGCCGTGCTCGACCATGCCGATCTGCGCGCGGCGACCATGCTGCATATGGGCGACACGCTGCGCTTCCAAGGCAATGCCCATGTGGAATCGCCATTCGGGGCGGTGGATTTCTCCCATAGCTCACTGCGCCACGCCTCGTTCCGCAATGCCAAGCTCGACAATGCCAATTTCACCGATGCCCTGCTCGAAGGCGCCACCTTCCGCGGCGCGAGGCTGCGCAATGCCTGCTTCCGCGGCACAGCGCTCGCCGGTGTCGATCTCGCCGATCTCAACACTTCTTCGCCATCGCTGCTGCACAGCGTCAAGGCGCCGACGCACCATGCGCGGGAACGGGCCAAGATCTTGCTGAGCGAGCTGACGGCGCACCATGAGTGGTTCATCTCCGGCGGACGCCGCGGCAAACCCGCGACGCTCGATGGCGAAGATCTGCGTCCCTTGGGCCATGCCTTGACCGGGCTGTGCCTGGCGGGGCTGTCGGCGAAAAACACGATTGCCATCTCTGTCGATTTCTCGGGCTGCCAGTTGCAGGCGGCGAAATTCGACGGCGCCGATGTGCGCGGCGCGAGCTTTGCCGAAGCCGATCTCTCCGGCACGTCTTTCCATGGCGCCAAGCTCGGTCACGCCAGCTTCCGCAATGCCCGCATCGAGGACCTACATCTGCGCAGCGGCCAGGTGCTGCCGTTCCAAGCCGATATCCAGGAGCGCACGATGCGCCATTTCGGCGAAGCGCAAATCCGCTCCGACTCGTTCTTTGCGGAATTGCCGCAAGGGACCTGCTGAGATTTCTCCGCGCCGGCTCTTCCACCACCGGTGCTTCAGTGCCAGCAACTTCCAAGCCGGGCGCCCTGCCCGGCTTTTTCTTTGCGCGTCCTCTCGACAAATTCGCATTACATGTATAATGTCAATTATAGATGTTAAGGCGAATTCATGAGCTCGGCGCGAAGCTACAAAAGCCCTTTGCGGGAAGCCCAAGCGGCCCTCACCCGGGAGAAGATCCTGGAAGCGGCGCGCAGCTTCCTGGAGCATGAGCGGCTCGACGGTTTGACCTTGCGCCAAGTCGCCACCCTTTCCGGCGTATCGGCACCGACCGTCTATGCCCATTTCAAAACCATGGACGATCTGGTGGCGGCCTTCTTCTTCTGGCTGAAGCCGCGGCTGCGCTTCGATCAACCCCTGCCGCCGCTCGCCGAACTGCCCACCATGCCCGAGCGCCAGTTTCCGCTTTACGAGGAATACGGCGCCTTGCTCCGCAACCTGATGAATCAGCCGAGCTGGGACAAGCAGCGTTATGCCGACCGCGATGCGCGCCATGGCGCCTGGATCAAAAGCCTTAAATCCGGCCTTCCTCAACTTTCGCCGGAGCAGCTGCAAAAAGGTGCGATGGCACTGGCTTTTCACTGGACCCCGACCTATTGGCGCTGGCTGCGCGACACCTGCCGTTTTTCGCCGCAAGAGGCCTGCCGCACGGCTGCCTGGGGTATCCGCGCTGTTATGACCGCTCTTGAAAACGACCTCGATAGTCTTGCCACCCCAAAGAGGAAGCGATGATCCACCACATCTCCATCACGGCCCGCAATCCGGTGCATGTCGCTGCCGTGTTGGGGGAAATCCTGGGCGGACGCGATTTTCCCTTCACCGGCCCTTTGCGCAGCGGCCGTATGGCGATGAATGGTGATGCTCATGGCACCATCATCGAGGTTTATCCCGACACCATTGCCCTGATGCCCGGCGAAGGAGAAGCTCCTGTGGTATTTGCGGAAAGCAGTGAAACGCCGCCGCCGCATACCGGCTTTCACGCTTTGATTTCGGTGCCGCTGCCGCGCGCGGCGATCGAAGCCATCGGCGCCCGCGAAGGCTGGCGGACCCGTTTCTTTGGCCGTGCCGCCCCCGGCCAGCCGCCGGTGTTTCATCTGATCGAATTCTGGGTGGAAAACCGCATCATGCTGGAGCTGGTAACGCCGGAGCATGTGGCGGAATACACCAGCTATATGCAGATCGCGCGAATTGAAGCGGTGATCGCGGCGCGGCAGACGGCAAACAACCCGTAGCGCAGACAACAGCTTGGAAGGCGGCGCAGACCTGCACTCTGCTCCGGCTGGGCGCGGGTTTTCGCAGTCCGTCTGTCCGATCATTTCGGCAGCGACGGCGGGCGTTTTTGAAGACGGCAGCGTCACCGTGCGCTGACGCACCACCACGCCGTCGCGGATGACGGTGTAGACCATGACATGGACAGGTGGCGGCGCGGCTGTTTGCGCGGCGATGACGCGTTCGGCACGGGCGATGGCAGCCTTGGCCCTTGCCATGAGATCGCGCACCCGCGCTTCAAAGACGAGCACCTGCGGCGAAACCTTGATCGCAGCATTGCGATTACCGAAAGGGGCGCCCCTCTTTCGCTTCGCTACGGAGGGCGGCACGGGACGGCGCTTGGCGGCGGCCGGCCGGTCTTCGGCAATATAATTGTTATCTTCTGGTGGGAGGGGGGAGGAAGGGGGTGTCTCAGCAAGCGGCAGACGCCGCGTGCGCGAACGCCGCCGCCGCGGCGAACGGGCCATCGCGGCCAGCAACAGCGCTGGCGTATCTGCGAGTGCGAGACGCTCCATACGCTCCTTACCAAATAGACGGCGGAAATGAGGTGGGAAGCGGCAGTGCGTTATTCAAATGAACTGCGACGCGGGAGCAAAGAAAGTGTGGTTACCAAGCCGATCTGTTGTGCGAACGGCTGTTTTGGGGCCGGGCAGACTGTCCGAGAAGCATTCGCATTGCGGCCTTGCCAGACGCGGTGAAGAGCCCGGAGAGCGCCAACGGTTGCCCTTCTTGGGAAGGAAAACAGCGACAAGGAATAAACGACTGATAGAGGCTGCCTGCGCAAGCCAATTCACGGCGACTTCTGCACCGGGATTGCAGCCAGCCAGCGCTCGAACGCCGCTTCGTCCGCCAGATCGCCGCGATATGTCAGGCTCGGCACCGGTGTGTACGGTACATTGGAGCCGCGCGGACGCTTAACCCATGCTTTGTGCCCGTAACGCAGATATTCCTGGCCGGATGGAAGCTGATGCATTTCCCCTTCCATGAAGATCGTGTCGGCGCCGGTTTGCGTTCCCGCGTGATAGACGTTCGGCAGCGCCGCGAAACGGTCCATCAAGTCCAGGCACGCTGAGAAACAGGCGTGATCCGTCACTAGGAACACCTGCGCATTCATCGGATTGAGGGGAGGATTGCCTCGCACAGGGGCCGTCTCTGTACCTTGCGTGATGAGTTTGCGCCCTTCGGCGATCGCCTTGTCCAACTGCGCCAGTAGTGTTTCCTCTTTCGTGACCGCATCCTGCGGGATTTTTCCGGCAAGGCTCTCCTTTCGCAGATCGCGGATCAAATCCGCCATCGCCTGGCGCAGAACCGGCGTTGCAGGATAAACGATCGGGCCGAGGAACGGCTGGTAATGATCGACCACGGACTCTCCCCACAGCCGCTTCGCCACTTCCCAGGCATACATGCCGTTGCCGCCACCGTTGCCGCGCAGATCAATGATGAGGCGATCGCTGTCGCGTATGGCGTCCAGATGTCTGGCGATATCTGCGTAAAGGCTGGGCCACGCCAGTGCGTCACTCATCGCCGGAATGCCGATGCACCAGACTTTAGGCGCTATCTTTGTCAGGCCAAATTTGGCTCTCGGCGATTTCGGGAATTTCAAATCGTTGCGGTCCATGTGGCGATAGGAAAGCGCATAGTCTTCAACGCCGGAAGGCCCTTGAAAGCGGCATGTCTTCAGCGGCTCCACGAAGGGATTTCCGAGATCGAACAACAGAAGAAATGCGCTCCCGGCTCTTCCGCCATAGAGATCGAGGTTCCCATCGTAGCGATCGAGGCGTGCGCGCGCGATGTCTTCCGCAGATTTGCCGTCGCAACCAAGAAGTTTCGCTCCGAGTGGGGGCAGTTGGTCTTTGGCCGATGCGGATTGCATGCTGACCACATAGGCACCATCGGCCCAGGCGGTAGCAAAACCCGGCCACTTGTGATGCTCTGGACTGCCGCTCACCGACAGATGCCCGTCCCGGAAACCGCCACCGTATCCCCACAACAGATAGACGTAGCCGTTATAGTCCCGCACCTTCGGCAGCAGACGTTGCGCCTCGGTATAGCCGGTCTCGAGCCATTTGCGGAAACCGGCGCTGTCGCGATCGACAAACATTTGTGGAGCGTTATCGCGCAACAGATCATGCATCGCGGCAAGGTCGGTCGCAGCAGCTTTGCGCCAGTCCTCCGGCGTGCGCAGGGTCGGCCAGGCCAGAACGCTCCCCGTATAAGTGGCCACGCCGCTTTCGGGCACAGTGAAGCTCCGATTTGGAATGGCGGTGCCGGCTGCGTCCACTTCGTAGGTCTTGTGCGATCCGAGGGTGAACTTGAATTGGATCGGCCCGCGAATGTTGCCCGGCAGCGTGATCGAATACCGGCCATGTCCATCCGGGCTCAACCGGTATTCCGGCAGATTGGTTTCCCAGTCGCTGAACGTGCCGCCGACATAGATGGCGACCTCTTTAGGCGTGTCTTGCGGCACATGGTCGAGCACAATGGCTAAACCGGCAGGCGCATTGGCCGCTTGCGGCGCCGTCGTTTCTGTCGGCGATCCCCACGCTACCGGACAGACCGTTATCGCGACCATCAAAAGAAGGCTCGCCAGCGCACCCATTTTCCCGGTGGTCATGTGCCCCCATTTGATCCGGCCAGTGACACGCAAAATATCGCGAGCGCCACACCTAAACAATTACGAACACGCAATCCCAAATGCCATTTGCTGGTGCCTTTCCGCCTCCCCGCTGACGGCAGGAAACAACCTAGAACCGGGCATAAGCTCTTGGGCGAAAAGCGCCGTTTGCGACATTTGCTTGGACCCGCAATTTTGAAATAATGACAACGGTTCGGCAATGCAGGGGGTGTGCAATGCTCAAAGGCTTGGGAATTCTGCTGCTTGTGTTGACCTTGGCGATTAGCGCACTGGCTTCTGCGCTTCGTAACCACGAAAATCGGAGCGCATGGTTGAAAGAGGCCGCCGTCTTTTCCGGAGTGGGCCTACTCATCATAGGCATTCTTGCCGAAGCTGCTTATTTGAATCACTGGTCTCTTTTGCGATAGCGGAGGTCCGTTCCTGGTGCCTTGCCGCCGCCCGGTGAACGTCTGGAAGCCGCGCAACTGCAGACGCAGACCGGCCGTCCGGCTTACGCCATGAAGCGCTATTCCGGTCAGGGCGGACTGAGCCTCCTGTTGGGGACATTTCCCGCATGCGGCTGTGCATGCACCGCCATGGACCGCGAACTCAAATCCGGGGTGCAAGCGGCCTGTCTGGTATTCAGGACACAAGAACTTGATTTGCGCGATCCCGTTTGGCCCGGCGAAATCCACTCTCCTCTGGAGGTGACATGGCCGCCCGCGGAATTTTCCGCGCCAGGAGGGACGACATGTCTACTGGATTACACTGAATTCGTTTAGCACTTTTAAGTTGAGACCTGACCAGCAACGGTTGATGGTTGAGGCTGGACTGTACGGCGTTTGGGGGCGGCATGAACTGGAACAGGCGCGTCGGGCTGAGCTTTTGTGCGGCCAGCGCGATCTTCACGGCAGCGTGGGCAGAAACGCCTGCGGCGAAACAGAGCCCAAAGGAAAACACCAAAGAAACCGTCACGGTCGCAGCGCAAAGGCCGAGCGTGCAGGTGCTGCCCGACCGCACCGTCTATTCGCTCGAAAAGAACATCCAGAGCTCAAGCAGCTCTTTGAGCGATGTGCTGCGCAACCTGCCTTCCGTAGACGTGGATATCCAAGGCAATGTCTCGCTGCGCGGCGATGCCAATGTCACCATCCTGGTCGACGGCAAGAAATCGCCGCTGCTGGCCGGCAACCGCGCCGATGCCTTGCAGCAGATTCCGGCGAGCATGGTGGAGCGCATCGAAGTCATCACCAATCCGTCCGCGGAATTCCGCGCCGAAGGCTCGGCCGGGATCATCAATATCATCCTGAAAAAGGACAAGGAGCTGGTGTCGTCCGGCATCGTGCGCGTCAATCTCGGCAGCGAAGGGCGCGCCAATGGCTCCTTTTCGGGAAATTGGAACCTTGGCTCTATTCATCTGCATGGCGGCTATGGCGAGCGCCGCGACGGGCAGCGCTATACCTCTTCCACAGAGCGTTCGGACGGCAGCGCAAGCTTGTCCCAAACCCAATCCGGCAAGGCCAGCTATTCCGGCCGCTACGCCTATCTCGCCGTGGTGATGGACGCCGATAGCCAGAACCAGCTCCAGCTCGGCGGCAATTACAACGGCTTCGCCGGGCACTTCAGCTCCCACGAGCACAATATCTCCAGCGCGGATTCGAGCGACATGAAACGCGACGGGCTTTCCTATTGGGGCCGCGAAGGGGCTGGGAGCAATATCGGCTACCGCCACAAATTCGCGACCAAAGATGAAGAGTTCAATCTGGACGCCTCCCATTACATTTCCTGGGGGCGCAATGCTTCCGATTATACCAGCCTCGTCACCGCCACGGGATTGGCCGATTACTGGCAATCGCGCCAGCAGGCCTTGCGCGAGACGCATACGGAACTCAAGGCAAGCTACGTCCTGCCGCTGGGGGAAAAAGGCAAGTTCAAGGCCGGTTACGAACTGAACAACGATACGAACTATACCGACAGCCGCGGATTCTGGCGCGATCCCACGCTGAGCGATTGGGCCATCGACAGCGCCTATACCAACCTCTTCGTGCTCGATCGCACCACCCATGCCGGTTATGTCAGCTATGAACAAAAATTCGGCCGCTTCGGTGTGATGGGGGGCCTGCGCATGGAGCAGGATTTTCTCACCACCAACCTCAAGACCACCGGCGAAGTGCATGACACCGACACGCTCGGCCTCTATCCCAGCCTGCATCTCAGCTACGCCCTGACCGACACGCAGCAGCTCAGGCTGTCCTACAGCCGCCGTATGAACCGGCCGGGAACCAATCTTTTGAACCCCGCGCGCTATTCCAATGACGCCTACAACGTCTGGGCCGGCAATCCGCTGCTAAGGCCCGAGCAAGTCGATTCCTACGAGACCTCGTATCGCTACACCGGCGAGAAAAGCGATGTCGTGGTCACGGGCTTCTATCGCGCTACCTATCATGGCTTCACCAGCGTCTACCGTTATCTTTCGGATACCGTGCTGCTGACGACGATGGATAACCTCGCCCACCGCATGGCGAGCGGCTTAGAAACAAATGTGAACGTCACGCTGTTCCCCGGTCTGTCGCTGAAAAGCACCGGATTTGCCGCCTATAGCGAATTCAACCCCGGCGCTTTGGGCGTGGGAAAAAAGCAGTCCGGCATAAACTGGAACATCAAAGGCGGTATCGACTGGCAGGTGACGCCCGCCGACATCCTGCAATTCAACGCCAACTATTCAGGCAAGCAGCGCTTTTCCCAAGGCTACAGCAATCCCAACATTAGCGGCGATCTCGGCTACCGCCACCGTTTCGATGGCGGCTTCTCAAGCGTGCTGTCGATCAACAATCTGTTCGATTCCTGGGACCGCACCAGCGTGCTCGATTCCCCTGGCCTGCATCAGGTCAGCTACCGCAACAATCCCGGCCGCGTCTATTACATTGGCCTCGTTTATACCTTCGGCGGCGCCAAAGACACCGAACGGCAAAACGGCGAGAGCAACGATAGCGGCGCGGTGCCGGGAACGGGACCGTAGCTTCCGCCAAAGAAAACCCCCGCCTGTTGCCAGGCAGGGGTAAGGAGAAACGGGAACGAAAAGTCTGAGACCGTCCGCGATCAGCGGGCCAGCCAGCCGCCATCGACCGGGATGATGGCGCCGTTGACGTAATCAGACGCCTTGGCCGACAGGAACACGGCGGTACCGGCGAGATCCGACGGCAGCCCCCAACGGCCAGCCGGGATGCGATCCAGAATTGCCTTCTCGCGTTCCGGATCCTGGCGCAGCTGCTGGGTGTTGTCGGTCGCCATATAGCCGGGGGCGATGGCGTTGACGTTGATGTTTTTCGACGCCCATTCGTTGGCAAGCAGACGGGTGATGCCAGCAATGCCGCTCTTGGACGCGGTGTAGGACGGCACGCGGATACCGCCCTGGAACGACAGCATCGAAGCGATGTTGATGATCTTGCCGCCCGTGCCCTGCTTGATGAACTGCTTGCCAGCAGCCTGGGCCATGAAGAACGCCGCCTTGATGTTGACGTTCATGACATCATCCCAATCCTTCTCGGAGAATTCGACCGAGTCGGCGCGGCGGATGAGGCCAGCGTTGTTGACCAGGATGTCGAGCTTGCCGAGACCGGCAACGGTTTCGTCGACGATGCGCTGGACCGGCTCGATGCTCATCAGGTTGGCATTGATGTCGACGGTCTTGCGGCCGAGCTTCTTGATCATCTCAAGCGTTTCGGCCGGCGGCACAAAACCGGCGATGGCGATATCGGCGCCCGCTTCGGCCAGCGCCACGGCGATGCCCTGGCCGAGGCCGGTATTGGCACCAGTGACGAGCGCGACTTTTCCTTCGAGGCTAAACGGATTGCTCATGGGGAGTTTCCTATCAGTATCGTTGATATGGGCTTATTTGAGCTGGCAGATGTCGAGCACCTGCATGTCGGTGTAATCGAGGTTCTCGCCGCCCATGGCCCAGATGAAGGTGTAAGCAGCGGTACCGGCACCCATGTGGATCGACCACGGCGGGGACACCACGGCTTCTTCGTTGTTGATGATGATGTGGCGGATGGCGTCGGGCTGGCCCATGAAGTGGAAGACGCGGTCGTTCTGGGCGATGTTGTAATAGAAATAGGCTTCCGAACGGCGCTCATGGGTGTGCGGCGGCATCGTGTTCCACACCGAACCGGTCTTCAGCGTGGTGACGCCGAGGAGGAGCTGGCAGGACTTGCAGGTGGTCGGCACAATGTACTGGCGGATAGTGCGCTCGTTGGACTGGGCCAGCGAACCGCGTTCCAGCGGCACAGCCTTCTCGACCGAGATGTGCACGACTTCAAAGCGCGCATAAGCGGGCGTGGAGGCGAGATAGAACTTGGCGGGCTTGGCGGCATCATTGGAGGCGAAGACCACGTCCACCGAACCCATCGGGACATACAGACCGTCTTCCGGGATGAGGTCGTACTTCTTGCCGTCGACCGTCACGGTGCCGGCGCCCTGGCCGACATTGACGATGCCGAGTTCGCGGCGTTCCAGGAACGGCTTGCCGGCGGCCGAAGCGGGCTCGGTCTGCGCGGGCAGCACAACCGGCTTCTTCACCGGGGCGGCGCCGCCGATGATCAGGCGCTCGACATGGGTGTAGGTGAGCGAAATCTCGTCGGCGACGAAAATGCCGTCGATCAAATAGCGATCCCGCAATTGGTCATTGGTGGCACCGACCATGCTGTCGGGGCTCGTTCCATAGAGTGTCTTCTTGAAAATGGACATGGCGCTTCCTCGTGTGAACGTCGGGGGCGTGGCCCCGTGAAATCTGGGCCTTGGTAACCGGTGTCATAACGTCCCTGCAGCCAGGACGCAACCGTTACCAGTCGCCGAGGGGTGCGGTGGATTCGCGGACGATCAATTTGGGAATAACATCCGTCGCCTCAGGCTCGGTTTGGCGCTTTTTCTCGTGGCGGCCGAACAGCTTATCGGCTGCGAGTTTGCCCATCTCACGCACCGGCAAACGTACCGAGGTGAGCGGCGGCCAAAGCTGTTTGGCGGTGGCGCTGTCGTCAAACCCGACAACACAAAGATCGGCCGGAATCGACAGCCCCAATTCATGGGCAACCTTGTAGACGCCGGCGGCCATTTCGTCGTTGCCGCAGAAAATGGCGGAAGGGCGCGGGGTCAGCGCCAAAAGCTCGCGGGCAATCGCGATACCGCCATCGAAGGTGTAATTGCCTTCGCGGTCGTATTCCGGCTTCATGGTCAGGCCGCGCTTGGCCAGTTCTTCACGGAATCCGCGGCGGCGCTCATGGGCAGAGCGGAAGCTCGGCGGGCCCGAGATATGGGCAATGACCTTGTGGCCCAATTCGGCCAGATGCTCAGCCGCTTCGATCGCCCCATCGGCATCATGGGTCACCACCATGGCGCTAGGCTTGTCGAGCATCACCGAAGCGATACGCACATAAGGACAATCGAACTCCTTGAGCAGCTTCGCCATGCGCTCATCTTCGGAGATCGAAGGGGTAAGAATGACGCCGAACAGCTTCTGGCGTTCGATAAAGCTGCGCAGATCCGCCAGATAATTGGGGTTGGTGCGCTCGCAAGGATGGACCAGAAGGCCGTAGCTGGTGCCGCGCATGGCATCCAAAATGCCTTGCTGCATGCTGACGATATATTGCGGCGTCGGGTTGTCGTAGATCATCCCGACCAGGAAAGAGCGCCGGAAGGCAAGACCACGCGCCTGCGGATCGGGCTCGAAGCCGACCTCGCGGATGATCGCATTCACTTTGAGCCGGGTTTCTTCCTTCACGAACGGCGAATCGTTGATCACGCGCGAGACCGTCTTTTTGGAGACGTTCGCCAGACGCGCGATGTCGTTGATTGTCGACCGTTTGCGGCCCTTTTCGGCGGTGTCGGTAGGCGTCTTACAACTCCAAGAATCAGCTGCTGCGCTTTGGGTAGTTCACGACGGAAATCCCTGCGAACACCACAAGGCGATTTGTCCCGGGACAAGAATACAGTTTTTTGTCCTACGTCAAACCTAACTGGCGCCAACGGCTGGTCTTCGTTGGTAAACAAAACGTAAAAAGTCCGTCGCTGGTACGATAAAATGGCTAAAGACGGCCTTTAGGGCCGCTTCCCGCTGCCTGGAGTGGTGAGGCATGCCCGTTCCGGGCATTCCCGGCAGAGTCAGAGGGCAAACGCCCTAAGCATCCTTTTGCGCAACCGCTGGTGGGCAATCGCGGGTCAGCCTGCGGCGCAGCCCAGCCTATTTCACATGAAACGACGCCAGGAATTTCTCCAGATCGGCATTGTTCTCGGCCGAGGCCATGCTGGTGGCGGATGTCAGCACCAAATAGGTGCGCGGCTTGGCGCCCGCCACGACGATGGCGATGCCTTTGCCGGACGAGCTTTTGTCCTTGGTGGTGTAGGAGAAGAAGCGGGCTGGTTTGCCATCTACCTTGCCTGCCTTGGAAGAGGTCAGCGTGCCGTCGAGCTGGCCGACGAACAATTTCGGCATAGCTGCCAGCGTGGTAGCGGCGTCGATCTTGGCCGGCCTGATATAGCTATCGACTGTGACCATCGCGTTCCACATGCCAAGCACGCGCGCCTGGACAATGACGGAGTTGGCAATCGCCTTGCCTTTGGCATCAGTCTCGGAGGCTTGCGGCGTGCCGACTTCCGGGTCGATCGGAAATTCCGCCGAAAAGCCAAGCTGATCCGAAGTATAGGTCCCTGCCTGGGCTGGGACAAAAACCAGAAACGCGGCCGCAACCGCAAGCATCGCCATGCGCATGATAAGCCCCCTTATGCGGCGAGACTTTGCGCGCCACGCAGAGGCGCTGTCAACGCGGCGGCGCGTCAGTGGTAATGATAGAGACGCACCCGGTGAATGGTGAAACGGCCAGTCGGCACCTGCAACTGACGGCCCTGGTTGTTTTCATCGCCATTGAGGCGGCGGCCTGGCACAAAAACGCCGTTGACGAATTTGCCTTCATCGATGGATTCGATGCCGGCGATGGGATCGGAAATCCCAGCGGTGGCAAAATACATGATCATGCCGGTACCCGCGACCAGGAACTCTTCGGGCCCGGTCTGCAAGATGAAGCCGCCATGGGCGCCGGGCATCTCCACTTCTTCGCGTGCCCCTGTCGAGATCGGCGGCGGCAGCTTGAAGCGCACATCGAAAGTGTAGTGGCCGAGCGTAATCTTCTGTGCCGTGAGATCGGCAGTGCCGTCGAAGGCGACCGGCGG
>Ga0207835_1000022_pt1 | contig 148098 bp, 144 predicted proteins | sample LuqExpMetagenom8_FD_187766 | JGI IMG/M metagenome (GOLD analysis project Ga0207835, IMG submission 187766) | Tropical forest soil microbial communities from Luquillo Experimental Forest, Puerto Rico - Sample 8 (SPAdes) | ecosystem: Environmental > Terrestrial > Soil > Tropical forest ... | reverse complement strand
GCTGCCCGATCCGGGATCTACACCGACTAGGCCGACGGCCATACCTCTGGCATCCGAAGCTCCTCCGCCCAATCAGACCACTTCCGCAAAACCCTCGCAGTCGCGGGCCATGATAACTAAGGGCGATTAGAGAAATGGTGCGAACGAGCCCACCCACCCGAAATTTGCTGACGCAAATTTCGACCTCCCCCTGAAAGTGGGAGCGACTGTCTTTGTGGTCAAGCGGTTTGCCATGGGGTTTTGTCCCTGAGGATGGCATTGAGGATGGTCAGGAGCTTTCGGGCGACGGCCACCAGAGCGACGAGCTTGGGTTTTCCGGCAGCGATAAGGCGCTGATGGAAAGCCTTGAGCACGCGATTGTGCCGCGCGCCCACCATGGCCGCCATGAAGATGACGGTCCGCACGCCGGATCGTCCGCCGCCGGTGAAGCTCTTGCCGCGCCATTTGCCCGATTGGCGCGTCCAGGGCGCCAGCCCGGCCAAACTGGCAATTTGGCGTCTGGTGAGGGTTCCCAATTCCGGCAGTTCGGCCAAGAGAGAACGGGCTACAACCTTGCCAACACCAGGCACGCTTTGCAGCAGGTCTTCCTTTTCGCGCCATACCGGCGAACCGCGCACGCTATCATCGATGCCGATGTCGAGAACGTTGAGCTTTTGTTCCAGAGCTTTGATCAGACGGGCCGCGCTCTTCTTGAGGACCTCAGAAGAAAGTTGGTGTTGGCGCTGTTTCTCGGCCACGATCATGTGAATGATCTGACGACGCCGGGTCACCAAACTGGCCAGCAGGCGGGTTTCTTCATCTGCTAAAGGGCGGATTTGCGGTTTGGTCGCCTCTACAAAGCGGGCGATCACCGCCGCATCAATAGGATCGGTTTTGGCCCTCTTGCCAAGCGCCTGAGCAAAAGCACGAACCTGAGCAGGATTGACCACGATTACCGGCAGTCCGGCAGCCCCCAGACTGGCGGCCACCACGGTCTCAAAGCCGCCTGTTGCTTCCACCGCTACCGCATGAATGCCCAAGGGGGCGATCTCGGCAATTAGAGCATCGAGCCCTTCAGCGGTGCGGGCCACCGCAAAAGCCCTATCACTCGGATGAACATGCACATCCAACGTGTTCTTGGAAACGTCGATACCAACAACGATGGCTTCCATCTTCACCCCTCCTTGCACAATCGGGCTTCGCTTCGGGCGGCCCAAGCGACTGTTCGGGTTCAATGGAACGACAGGCGGAGAACCTTGCTCCCCACGGGCTTTGGCAGCCCCGAGGTTAGACGGTCTTCCGCCCGCCACCGCGCCGGTCAGCTTAACCGATCCGCGCGGCTTCAAGTTACAAGGTTAAGGGGAGGCCCAGCCTGGTCTTCAGCAAGATAATTGTTATGGCTGGAGTTGGAGGGAGCCCTCCCCTGCAAAACGTCCATAGGCGAATTCGAATACGCTTTTTGGGCTTTAGTGCTTTGACGCGGAACAATATACGGGATTCTGAAGACGTCTTCCGTATTAAGGAGTCGTCATTAAGAAAGTTATCGGTTAGCCGGTTCAAGCGCGCCTTCAAGATATTGCAAGATCCTCATATTGCGTGATCCTCGGGCGGCGAACGCCCAGCATGAACTGCTAGAGGTATTGTTCATTGCCCTGCCGGCGATGTTGTGTGGAGCACAAGAGGTGGCCGACAAGTCCCTCGGCTCGGTCAAGCTAAAGGAAGGGCTTTTAAGCAGCACTCTGCGGTGGAACACAGTATCCCCAACAACGGCACCTTTAGCCGCCTGTCACAGCCGTCCACCTGATGAACAACGACGGCATCCCGACCTTCGAAGCCTACAACGCCAAGATCGAGACTGTGCTCTCCGACAGTGGCCGGGAGTTCTGCGGCCGGCCCGATCAGCATCCTTACGAGCTGTTCCTGCAGCTCGAAGAGATCGAACACCGCACGACCAGGGTCAAACGCCCACAGTCCAACGGCATCATCGAACGCTTCCATCGCACACTGCTCGACGAGCACTTCCGCGTCGAAGGCCGCAAGACCTGGTTCGAGACCATCGAGGAAATGCAGGTTGTTCTCGACGAATATCTCATCGGCTATAACACCAAACGGCCTCACCAGGGCCGCGGCATGAACGGGCGCACCCCGCTCGTCGCTTTCCGCGAAGGACTGCCTAACCAGAAGCCAAAAAGGAGAAAGCCAAGCCCGAAAAACAGACCGACCAAATCGCCGCCTAAACCCGCTCAAAGAGCGGCATCTGTCAGGCGATTACCCTCTCTGTACATGCTGATCGCCTCCCTGAATTCACGCCCGTTATCGAAGAGCACGATTTCAATTTTTGCATTATCGGGCAACGAAGAATGGACAGGACATCGCTGTTTATCATCTGATGGTTACGGACAGCTTGGCTTGATTGCTGCTCGGGATAAAGGCACATAAAATGCCAATCTGTCGCACATCAGTGGAGAATTCCTGAGGTTGGGGAGACGTATATTGGCTGGCCGCGATTAACTAACGCGGTCTTCGACTTTGGGTGTTGAAACTATCATTTTCTAGCGCTAAGTGCGCTATTCACTAACAGTTGGCAAGAGGGCCATGCGCAAAGGTATTATTTTGGCGGGCGGAACAGGATCAAGACTTTATCCTGTCACGAAAGCTGTAAGCAAGCAGCTAATGCCGATCTATGACAAGCCGATGATCTATTATCCGTTGTCGGTTCTTATGTTAGCCGGCATTCAGGAAATCCTGATCATTACAACGCCAAATGATAGCAGCGCATTCAAAAACCTGCTCAGCGATGGAAATAGCATCGGCCTCGATATTGATTATGCAGTACAATCATTCCCGGGCGGGCTAGCGCAAGCATTCCATATTGGTGCTGATTTCGTCGGAACAAATCCTTCTGCTCTAGTTTTGGGAGACAACATTTTCTATGGCCAAGGGATGGGGCCTCTTCTGAATACGGCCAACGAGCGGGCAGAGGGTGCAACGGTTTTTGGCTACTACGTTTCCAACCCAGAAGCTTATGGCGTCGTTTCGTTCGATCATTACGGAAAGGCCCAAACCATCGAAGAAAAACCAGTAAAACCGAAATCAAATTACGCTGTAACGGGCCTATACTTCTATGACGACAAGGCTGTCGAATACGCTCGCACTATCAAGCCATCCGCCCGCGGCGAGCTCGAGATTACCGATTTGAACCGACGTTATCTGGAAGCCGGGACCCTGAATGTCGAAATCATGGGGCGTGGCATTGCGTGGCTCGATACCGGCACCCACGCCTCATTGGTGGATGCTTCGCTCTATGTGAAAATCATTGAAGACCGACAAGGCTCCAAAGTCTGCTGCCCCGAGGAAATCGCTTGGCGCAAGGGCTTTATCACAGACGAGCAGCTTGAGAATTTGGCGCAACCGCTGCGCAAAAGCGGTTACGGAGATTATCTGCTCGGACTATTGCGGAAAGAGGGCTGATCGTGAATGTCATTGAGACCGAAATTGCGGCGGTCAAAATAATTGAGCCGAAGGTATTTGGCGACGCGCGGGGCTTCTTCTTCGAAAGCTGGAACGCGAAAGCATTCAATGCGGCAGGGCTGGATCTCAACTTCGTTCAGGACAACCATAGCCGGTCTGTGCGCGGTGTATTAAGAGGGTTGCACTATCAATTACAGCAGACACAAGGCAAACTCGTTCGCGTGGTCGCAGGTTCCGTCTTCGATGTGGCAGTCGACCTGCGGCGCTCTTCGCCAACATTCGGAAAGCATGTCGCTGTCGTGTTGTCCGCCGGAAACAAACGCCAATTGTGGATACCCCCAGGCTTTGCGCACGGTTTTCTCTGCCTGGAGGACGGCACGGAGTTCGTTTACAAGTGCACTAATTATTATGCACCGCAATACGAGTGCTCGTTGCTCTGGAGTGACGAGGCATTGGCGATCCGATGGCCGTCCCTGGATGCGCCAATCTCCGTATCCGCCAAGGACGCAGTAGGCAAACCGCTTTCAAAGGCTGAAACCTTCCCATGAAATGCTTGGTTATCGGGAGCGGAGGACAGCTCGGGCGAGCTCTTCAGGCCACAGCACCGCAAGGAGTCGCAATCAGCGCTCCGCCAGAATCCGAATGCGATCTGAGTAGTGACGCTCATATCGAACACTGGTTAGCAACTATAAAGCCGGACGTGGTCATGAACGCGGCGGCATATACGGCGGTTGATGCCGCGGAAGAAAATACCGGCACAGCCGAATTGATCAATGCCACCACGGTCGGCCAGCTCGCACAAGCGGTCCACCGGCATGACGCAAAATTGGTCCATATTTCGACTGACTTCGTGTTCGATGGCTTGGGCGGTCGGCTCTACCGTCCGGAAGACGAAACAAATCCGCTCAGCGTCTATGGCAGGACAAAGCGCGACGGCGAACTGCTGGCCTTGCGCGCAGCGCCCAACACGCTGATTGTGCGAACCGCGTGGGTCTACGCGGAAGCAGGAAAGAATTTCGTTCTGACTATGCTGCGGCTGATGGCGGAACGGCCGGAGATCAGAGTTGTCGCCGACCAGATCGGCACGCCCACTTATGTCCGAAACTTGGCCAACGCGCTCTGGGGCCTGACAGCAAAAGGTGGAGAGGGCATTTTCCACTTTACGGATGCCGGTGTGGCAAGCTGGTACGACTTCGCTGTGGCGATCGCAGAAGAAGGCCACGCTGCGGGCCTACTCACCAAACAGCCCTATATTGTTCCTATCGCCACAGTCGATTATCCAACGCCGGCCAAACGCCCCGCGTTCAGTGTTTTGGATAAGACGAAGACCGTCACACTGCTCGGGGAACAAGGCCAGCACTGGCGAAGCGCCTTACGCGATATGATGGGAAGGTTGAAGAATAATGCCTAAACTTCTAGTCACCGGCGGCGCCGGGTTCATCGGTGCCAACTTCGTCCGGTATTGGCGACAGCGCTATCCTCGTGACGTGATCACCGTGCTAGATGCTTTAACCTATGCTGGCAATGTCGCCAGCTTGCACGGCATTCCCGATGTTTCATTTATCCGGGGCGACATCCGCGATTACGAGCTGACCTGCAAGCTGCTGCGGGATAGTTCTATCGATACGCTGGTGAATTTCGCCGCCGAGACCCATGTGGACCGCTCCATTCATGGACCGGACGCATTCATCGACACGAACGTGCTGGGGACACATGCTTTGTTGAAGGCGGCCAAGAATGTTTGGCTCGACCAAGGGGCGGGCGCCCCTCATCGCTTTCACCATGTGTCCACGGATGAAGTCTTTGGCTCGCTGGGCCCGAACGATCCGGCCTTTACCGAAGAGACCCCCTATAGTCCGAACTCGCCCTATTCGGCGTCCAAAGCCGCCTCGGACCACTTGGTGCGCGCCTATCACCATACCTTTGGGCTACAAGTCACGACGAGCAATTGCTCGAACAACTATGGCCCTTATCAGTTTCCTGAAAAGCTGATCCCGCTCTTCATCATCAATGCGCTGCATGGCAAGCCGCTGCCCATCTATGGCGACGGTCAGAACGTGCGCGACTGGCTGCATGTGGAGGACCATTGCCGCGGCATCGAGGCGACGCTTCTCAAAGGCCGCATCGGCGAAACCTACAACATCGGCGGCGGCGCGGAGCTTCCCAATCTGACCGTCATAGAGCGGATCTGCGAAGTAGTGGATCGGGTGCTCCAGCAGAACCCAGCTCTAGCGAAAGCCTTCCCAGAAGCGCCAGCAGCGAACGGCAAATCCACCGAGAGCCTGAAGGCCTTTGTCACGGATCGCAAAGGCCATGACCGCCGTTATGCCATCGACGAGACCAAATCGCGTCGTGAATTGGGATACAGCCCACAGAACGACTTCTCTGTCGGCCTGGAGCAGACGGTGAAGTGGTATCTGGAAAACGAAACCTGGTGGCGCGCCGTCATGGACGGCAGCTATCGCAAGTGGATCGAAGCCAATTACGCCCAGAACCGCTAGACCGGATTAAGTATCCGTGCTCTAGCCTCATCGCCGTCGGAAAACCAAAACTCGTCCCCCTTATCGCTGTCGCCAGGAAGCTTCTAACCATCCTCAACGCCATTCTCAGGGATAAAACCCCATGGCAAACCGCTTGACTTCAAAGACAGTCGCTTCCCGCCCTTCGGGCGGACTTCCCCCACAAGCGGGGGCAGAAGGTTATTCTTCTTCCGCCTGGCGTTCGGCGTATTCCTGGTCGCGCTTTTTCTCGATGCCGCGGACGATCCAGATCGAGACCTCATAGAGGAAGACCAGCGGCACCAGGAGGCTGATCATCGAGAAGATGTCCGGCGGGGTGAAGATCGCGGCCAGCGCGGCGATGCCGACAATGGCGTAGCGGCGCGACTTGCGCAGCATGTCCGACGAGACGATGCCGACGCGGCCGAGCAGCGCCAACGCCACCGGCAGCTGGAAGGTCAGACCGAAGGCGAAGATCAAGGTGGTGACGAAATCGAAGTAGTCACTGACCTTGGCCATCATTTCGATGGGCAGCGCGTCCTTGGAACCCTTGGTCTCGAAACCGAGGAAGAACTTCAGCGCGTAAGGCAGCATCACGTAATAGACAAACGCTGCGCCGGTGATGAACAGCATCGGGCTGGCAAAAAGGAACGGCAGGAAGGCCTTGCGCTCGTGGCGGTAAAGGCCAGGGGCCACGAACATCCAGACCTGGGCCGCGATCACCGGGAAAGCGAGGCAAAGGCCGCCGAAGAGGCCGACCTTGGCGTTGGTGAAGAACTTCTCATAGACCTGGGTGAAAATCAGATGCCGCCCGGGCTGACCCGCCATCGCGTGAGCAAGCGGCGCGGTGAGGAAGTTGTAGATCGGATCGGCCAAAGCAAAACAGACGATAAAGCCGCCGAGCAGCGCCAGGATGGAATAGATCAGGCGCTTGCGGAGTTCGATCAGGTGATCGAGCAGCGGGGCCTTGGAGGCCTCGATTTCGGCTTCATCGACGTCGGAGGGGCTGGTCATGGTGCGGGCGGGTGCAGATCGCCTTGCGGCAGGGGTTCGGCGGGTGCCATCGGCTGCGGCGCCGGTTCGCTGTGGTCGATCACGGCCGGCGCGGCAGTCTCACCGGGAATAGGGGTCGCCGGCTTGGCGTCGATGGCGACGTCGTTGACGGCAACATCATTGGCCGCGGTCGCGGGCGCATCCAGGCTGACGACCGGGTCGTTCAGCATCTGGGTCATCTTCTGGTCGACATCGGCGAGCGGGCGGGCGTTGCGCAACTCATCGAGTTCCTTGCGCAGTTCGTCGAGTTCGCTCTGGCGCGCCATCTCATCGAAGCTGCGGCGGAACTGATCGGCCATGCCGCGGGCCTTGGCCATCCACTGCCCCATCTTGCGCATCAGTTTGGGCAGGTCCTTAGGGCCCACGACCACGAGGGCGACAATCAGGACCAGGAGCATATGGCTCCAACTGAGATCGGGGAACATGGGATGCGCCCGTGTGCTTTAGTGGGCCGCCGGGTCCTTGGTCTCGGGCGCAGCCGGTTTGGCCTTCGCCTCGTCTTCGTCGTTGAGCCCCTTCTTGAAGCTCTTAATGCCTTTGGCGAAATCGCCCATGATGTCGGAGAGCTTGCCTTTGCCGCCGAACAGCACGAGGACGACCACGGCTACCAACAGAAGGTGCCAGATGCTCAGTCCGCCCATGATTCTTCTCCTTATTGTCCGGCATTTCGGGCCGGAAGCCTCTTCTTAAAGACCGGGTTCCAAACGGATGCAAGCGGGGGGTTGCCCGCTCTCTGGTCACAGGCATGTTAACAGCGCAGATACACCACCGTTAACCGCCCAAGACCTGGATTTCGGCGTTGCGGTCGAAAGCCTCGCCCAGCTTGGCCAGCCGTTTTCCCACCGTATCGTCTGCCACCACGCCCCGCCGCTTGGGGATTTCCAGGATCACTTTGGTCGGAGTCAGCCGCAACCTGTAGTGGCCGAGTTCCCCTGCGGCCGAAGCCGACAGATCGAAGGCCAGGCGCGCCGCTAGACCGATGCGCAAGGCCCGCTTCTCCTCGCGGCCGTCCAGCATGCCGGTGACCCTGAGATCCTCCGGCATCTCGTCGTCGCCGGCATAGCGATGGAACACCGCCGCGGCGATGAAGGCGCGGGCTTTGTGATCGGCGCCGCCGAACGACATGTTGAGCACTTCCTGATAGGAACCGCGGGTGCGGTAATCGGGGTGGCGCCGCCAGCCGAGATCGGTCAGTAGCGAAGCGGCCAGCCGCAAGCGGCGGTAATAGGCGTTCTCGTCGCCGAACAAGGGCGTCGCCCAGGCGAACATCTCGTTGGCGTGCTGCGGCGAGCGGCTATTGCGAGCATTTTCCAGGGCGCAGAAATCGATCAGAGGGTCCTTGGCGCGCTCTTCCGGCGGCAGCTTGGCGAAGAGAATGCCTTCGCGCACGCCATTGGCAGAAACCACCACATCCTTGAACTTCGCAGCCATTAACAGGCGCTGCAAAACGATGGCGCCATAAGGCAGGAGTTCCATGCGCCGCTTGGACACCGCCGCCAGATTTTCCAGCGATTTGCGGCCCTGTTTCGAGAGCACGGTCGCCAGTTCTACGGCCCGGCTATAGGGGATGGTGTAGCTCTGCAGGATCTGCAGCGGATATTCCTCACGCAGCATGTCGACGCGAGCAACGCTGCGCCAGATGCCGCCGACGAGATAGAGCGTCTTGCCATCGAGGGCGCGCAGCGGCAGCCATTTGGCGAGTTCGTAATCGACGAGCTGGCGGGTCTTGTCGAGATCGCCTTTGGAAAGATCGATCAAACGCAACGGTCCGAAGGGCAGCGATACCGCCTCGCCGGTCTGACCGTTTTTCACCTGTACCATGTCGAGACTGCCGCCGCCGAGATCGGCCGTGAGGCCATCGGCATCGGGAATCGCAGCCAGGACGCCTTCGCCCGCCAGACGCGCTTCTTCGGTGCCGGTCAGTACCCGCACGACCCCGCCCCAGGCATTTTCGGCGCGGCGGACGAAATCGGAACCGTTGAGGGCATCGCGGGCCGCCGCGGTGGCCACCGCCTCGCGCATGGTGATTCCCAGCTTGTCGCAAAGATGGCGGTAACGGCGCAGAGCTTCGAGCGCCAGCTCGACCCCTTCCTTATAGAGCATGCCGGTCGAGCCAAGATCGCGCCCGATCGAGCAGATGGTCTTCTCGTTGTGGACGGTGTGCACGGTACGCGCCAGCCGGTCGAAAACCACAAAACGCACCGAATTGGAGCCGATATCGACAATGCCGATACGCTCGCGCGCAGAATGGTCCGCGCGCGGCAGCATATCTTCGCCGACATCAACAGGCAGGGAGGCCGAACCGCTCATACTCACTCGTGGTTTGCGATCGTGATCGGACGCGGCTGTTTGATCCGCAGTGCCCGGCCGCGACCCGACAATGACGGATTTGTCATGAAATAGGTATGCGCCGAAAACGCGTCAGGAGCCCCGGACGCATCGTCGCGGGTATAGCTGCCATCGGCGTTCATATGCCAGGTCTGGGCCTGATCCTTGATCTGGGCGACCAAAATCTGATCCATGACCTGCTGATGCACGGTGGGGTTGTCGATGGGCACCAGCGATTCGACACGGCGGTCGAGATTGCGCGGCATCCAGTCGGCCGAAGAGATGTAAATCTTCGCTTTGGGATGCGGCAGGCCATGGCCTTGACCGAATGCCATGATGCGGCCGTGCTCCAAGAAGCGCCCGACGATGCTTTTGACCCGGATGTTGTCGGAGAGCCCGGGCACGCCAGGCTTCAGACAGCAGATGCCGCGGGCGATGATGTCGATCTTCACCCCGGCCTGACTCGCTTTGTAGAGCTCGTCGATCATATCGGGATCGACCAAGGCGTTGACCTTGATCCAGATCTGCGCCGGACGTCCCGCTTTGGCGTGTTCGATTTCCTGCTCGATATGCTTCACCAACGTCTCGCGCAGATTCAGCGGCGACACCGCGATCTTTTCCAGCCCCGAGGGTTCGGCATAGCCGGTGACGTAATTGAAGAGCTGCGCTGCATCGCGCCCCAGCGCCGGATCGGCACTGAACAGCGACAGGTCGGTGTAAATCTTGGCGGTGATGGGGTGGTAATTGCCGGTGCCGAAATGAACATAGGTATGGAGCTGGCCGCTCTCGCGCCGCACCACCAAGCTCACCTTGGCGTGGGTCTTGAGCTCGATGAAGCCATAAACCACCTGCACGCCGGCGCGTTCGAGATCGCGCGCCCATTTGATGTTGGCGGCCTCGTCGAAACGGGCTTTCAGCTCCACCAGCGCCGTCACCGACTTGCCGGCATCGGCCGCTTCGATCAAAGCGCTGACGATCGGCGAATTCGACGAGGTGCGGTACAGCGTCTGTTTGATCGCCACCACATCGGGATCGGCCGCGGCCTGGCGCAGGAACTGCACCACCACATCGAAACTCTCGAAGGGGTGATGGACGATGATGTCCTTGGCCCGGATGGCGGCAAAGCAATCGCCGCCGTGATCGCGGATGCGCTCAGGGAAACGGGCGACGAAAGGCTTGTAGAGAAGATCGGGTCGCTCTTTGAGTATGAGCTGGCCAAGGTCGGCAAGACCCAGCATTTGCTCCACCCGCACCACTTCCTCGTCGTGCAAATCGAGATGATCGGCGATGAACTGGCGCAGATCGTCCGGCATCGAGGCCGTGCAGGTCATCAGGATCACCGACCCACGGCGACGACGCTTGAGCAGCGACTCGAACATCAACACCAGGTCTTCGGCTTCTTCTTCGACTTCCACGTCGCTGTCGCGGATGACCCGGAACAGGCCGGTACCCTTGACGGCGTGATGCGGGAACAGCTTGTCGAGATAAAGCTCGATCACCTCTTCCAGCGGAATGAAGCGGACGGTCTTGCCTTTGCCCGGCAAGCGGATGAAGCGCTGCAACTGCGAGGGCACCGGCAACAACGCCATAATCACGCGGCTATCGCGCGCCCGCACCAGCTTCAAAGCCAGCGTGAAGCCGAGATTGGGAATGAAGGGAAACGGGTGAGCCGGATCGACGGCCAGCGGAGTCAGGACCGGGAAAATCTGCTCATGGAAATGGGCATCGAGCCAAGTCCGGTCGGCATCCTTGAGCTGTTTGGCGGTGATGACGGCAATGCCGTTATCGGTGAGCTCCTTGCGCAGCGAGGCCCAGACCTTCTGCTGGTCGGTCATCAGCTTGTTGGAGAATTCGGTAATCTTGGCGAGCTGCTGCATCGGGTTCAGCCCGTCATCGCTGAGCGTCGCCACCCCTTCCTTGACCATGCCCCAAAGACCCGCAACGCGGACCATGAAGAACTCGGAGAGGTTGGAGGAGGAAATCGAGAGAAAGCGCACCCGCTCCAAGAGGGGGTGACGCTTGTTCTGGGCCTCCTGCAAGACGCGGCCGTTGAAGGCGAGCCAGGAAATCTCGCGGTTGATGAAGCGCTCCGGCGAGGCCGGAGAAATGGCCGGAGTGACTGGCGGCGGCGGCAGCGGCAGAAGATCAGACGGAGCAGCCTCTGACGGCACGGGCTCGGCCCGCGCGGCCGCTGCGATATCCGGACTGTTTGCGTTTGGCATCAATCGCTTACCGAGTAATCGCGAGTCAAGGTAAAGCAAAAAAGTTACTGTGTCATGCGCGCCGCAGAAAGTTAGCGCCCTCGTTATGGCCCGGCTTGGCCTACCCTGCCCATTCCCCCTCGGGTGGCACGAAGGGTGGCACACGGTCCACCGCGCCGGTTTCCAAGCATTCGCTTCGGCAGATTAGGTCGGGATGCGCCAGTTGTTACCCTTCAATGCTGGGGTAATATCGCCCATTCTTCGGTACACGCGGTCTCAAATGCCTGAAAGTCGTCCGTTCTTCACTATCACTCGGTTAGGGCTCATTCTTTGGGCCTCCGCCATGTTACTCTTGGTTCTAATACCTCAGCGGTATTGGCACTATCCGACTGATCTTTGGCTACGTATCGTCGTGATGGTGCCCGCATTGGCCGCCATAGGGCTTTTTCTATTCGATGAAGCTAAGCAGCGTGCCCGCGATCGCAGCCATATCCGGGTACAGCCATCTCCCTGGCGGAACCTTGAAGTCGTACTCGTCATGTTAGTCGTTGCCGGAATCGTGTACTGGAAATTTAAATCTTGAACTGGAAAAGCGCCACGCTCATCGCGCTTCCACTTCGGGCTACGCGAAAATGAACGATGCCATTTCTAGCCTTATTAAGCGGGACAAAAACGGATCGAGCGCGAATTCTTCGACCGGCTTAGGCGGAATTTACGCGCACCTTCGCGGCGCTGGAGGACGCCTACAAACCACTTACTGCGGCCGAGGTCATTGCCCGCAACAAGACCTAAGCGGCGCTCGCATCAGATGTCGCCTCATCAAAAAAAGAGGATTGCATACGTTAAGTTCCGCTTTTTCCGAACATTTGTGCCATGAGACCTGGATGGCCCGCAGTCGCGGGCCAAGACAATTTAGGTTTGGTTGGGCATAGGCAAATCCATGCAGCCCAGTGCTAGTCCTTCGCCAAAAGCGAGCGGATCAGGGCCAAGGTGACCGGCTTTTTCTCGGACAGCGCCGCCTCGTCCGCCTTGGCCACGAAATCGCGCACCGCGCCGGGCGAACGCTCCAAAGCGCGGATCATCTGTACGATAACCGCGTCCGGAACCTGCAGCTGGCGGTCGGCGAAAAGCTTCTTGGCCAAGCCTTGCAACAGGGCATCGTCCGGTTCCCATAAAGGGAACGTCAAAAGCGCGGCATAGCGGGAAACCAGATCGGGAATCTCCGGCATCCAGGCCGAAGGAGGCTGGTGAGCGGTCAACACCAGCGATTGGCCGCGTTCTAAGAGCGCGAACAGCACATGCTCCCGCTCCAATCCCAGCGGACGGGCGTCCACATCCTCGATCACCAACGGAGTGGACGCATGCAGCAATTCAGGCACCAGATCGACCGCAGCAAGGAGATCCGCCCCCGCCCGCTCCGCCCAGATCGCTGCCAGATGCGATTTGCCCGAGCCGGTGGGACCGAATAAGGCGGCAGCGGGCACCGGCCAATCCGGCCAAATGTCGATCAAGGCTACCGCTGCGCTATTGCAAGGGGCCAGGACGAAATCGGCACGGCCGAGCCGCGTGCGCGACGGCAAAGGAAGTGGAAGCTGGGATGACATCAGACTGCGCCATTGCCTTGCGGAGCCCGCCGCAGCGCGGCCCTGACCCAGACTTGGGCATAAGCCAGGAAAGACCATACCGCCAGGAGCGTCACCGCGCCTTCTCCGATGCGTTCCAGAGCCGGAGGCGGTTCATGCAAGGTGAGCAAGAGCAGCACCAAGGCGATGTAGAGAACCTGGACCACGGTGCTGGCCTTGCCCACCATTAGAGGCTTCACTTCCAGCGGCATGGCGAAGAAACGGGCCAGCAAGACGCCGAGCACGATCGCAATGTCCCGCCCGATCACCATCGCCGTCAGCCACAACGGTACCGCCCCGACCATGGTGAGCGACACATAGCTCGCCAGCATCAACAGCTTGTCGGCGATGGGATCGAGCCAAGCGCCGAAACGCGAAGCCAGCCCGAATTTCTTGGCGAGATAGCCATCCGCCGCGTCGGAAAGCCCGGCAAGAGCGAAAACGCAAAGGGCCTCGACGTCATATTGGTTGAGGATCAGCCAAGCGGCAAGCGGCGCCGCCACCAGCCGCATGGCGCTCAAGCTATTGGGAAGATGACGCAGCATGGGATTCATGGCTGGGCGGCTGCCGCTCCCTGGCTGAGCTGCCAATTGCTGCCGTGCGCAGTCAAAGTGATGCCCGCCTGAGCGAGCGCGGTGCGCAACTGATCCGTGCTGCCGATATAAGAAATGGCAAGCCGCGCCTGACCGATATCCATCGCCGCTACATTCACACCGGCAACATTGGGCACAGCGCTAATGGCGTTTTCGAGGGAAGCGAACTGGCTGAGCGAAGAAACCCGCACATCGGCCAACAGCTTTCCCTTCTGGCTGTAGTCGACCACCTTGGTATTCTTCCACATGTCGTCCATCGTCCGCACCGCAGCATCGGCCGCGCTGGGATAGGTCGACTGCAAACCCTGCAGCAAGGGCACCTCGACGCTGGTCTTGCTCGGCAGCGTGCCGGCGCCGACGCGCTTCAAGCTCACCACCACCTTGTTGCCAGCCTGCTGAGCCAGTACCAGCACCGCCTCGCTTGCCTTGAAGCGGGCCGCGACCGGGGCAATGTGATCCCAGCTGGCGTTATCAAAGCTAAGGCCCGCAAGCGCGGCCATGTCGGCGGCATCTCCCACCGGCACGGCGAAAGGAACCGGCGCAGCGGCAAAACGCGGATTGGCGAAAGCCATCGTCCAGGCCGAGCCGCGGGCAAAACCTGGAGCAAGCGGAATTACCAGAATGCGTTTGGCCGCCACCGCCGTATAAGGAACGTTGGCCGCTTGCAGCACCCGCGCCACCCCTTCGGGATTGAAGGTGTAGGTGACATCGGCGACATAGCGGGTGGTCGAACGCCGCTCGTTGATCGGGAAATAGCCGACGACGAGCTTCTGCAACTGACCCGCATCAAGAGTCGGCTGGCGTGCCCAATCCTGCTGCCGGGTGAGACGGCGATAGAGTGTGGCCCAGGCAATGGGACGGCCGGCAGCAATGGCCGAAAGCCGCGCCTCTTCTACCGACTTGCCGGAAGCATCGACATGGATGTTGGCGATCTCGAAGGTATTTTCGGCGAAAGCCGGGGTCAGAAGCGACGAAAACACGAGCGCAAGAAAAAGCGCACCCTTGCGAAGAAAGCCATACATCTTGGGAACCCGTCCTGGACGGGCGGACTATACCGGCCCATCGGTGCGCATGAAAGCGTTCTTCCGCAGACCGATTTTCCGCCATCACGGTTCTGTCATAGACGATCAAGTGCGTGTGAAGAGGCCCGCGGCCCCCGCCATCGCAGCGTTTTGGTCCTATACTGCCCGCAAACAGGAACTGCTTCAGGGAGAAGCCATGACACAGGAGCTGTTGTCGCGGCGGCGGTTTGCAGGGGCGGCATGCGCCTCACTCTCCTTCCTGACCTGTGCCCCTCGCGCGCAGCCCCCGGACAACGCCCGCATCAGCACCGCCACCGACCCGGCGGCGCATCTGACCATCGCCGTGGAGATCAATGGGCGCTCCTTCCGCTTCGTGGTCGATACCGGGGCCGACCGCAGCGTCTTGGCCGATACCACAGCCGAAGCCCTCGGGCTTCAGCCTGCCGGAGCCGTCATGCTGGCCGGGATCGTCCGCACCGTGCGGGCCGAGACCGTGCCGGTCGATGAGATCAGCTTTGGCCCAGCCACCCGAAGGGGGTTGCAGCTTCCCGTGCTTCCCCGCCGCCATCTCCAGGCCGACGGCTATCTCGGCCTCGATGTGCTCAACGGTTCGCGCGTGATCCTCGATTTCGCCAACCAGGAACTGATCGTCACCGATCCGCTGCCTTACCTGCTCAGCGTCTATGCGCCGCGCGATGCCATCATCCTGCGCGCCCAGGGCGAAGACGGCCATCTGCGCGCGGCCAAATGCAGCGTCAACAACCACTACGCCACCGCTTTTATCGATACAGGCGCGGAATCCACGATGGGCAACGAAGCACTCTACCGCGCCTTGGTCGAAGCCGACCCGGCCGCTGCCAGCCGCTCGTCGATCACCCTCACCGGCCTGACTGGCGGCATCGCCGAAGGGCATTTGACCTTTCCCCGCGAAGCCCGGATCGGCTCTTTGTCCATCAGCAATTGCCCCATCGCCATCGCCGACCTGCAAGTGTTCGAGATATGGGGGCTCAAGGACAGGCCTGCGCTGCTCATCGGCATGAACTGGCTGCGCCGTTTCCGCCGCGTCTCAATCGATTACGGCCTGAAGGAGCTGCGCTTCGAAACCGGCCGCAGCGCCTACGGCGCGACGATCCGGACGACATGAAAAAAGAAAGGCGGACCAGGAAGGCCCGCCAAGTTCAGGGAGAGACCATACAGGGAAGGATCTAGGGCACGCTTAAACCCTCAAACAAAGCCGTCGTGAGATAGCGTTCGGCAAAGTCCGGAACGATCACCACGATGTTTTTGTCTGCGAATTCAGGGCGCTGCCCCACTTCAAACGCAGCGGAGACAGCCGCGCCGGAAGATATGCCCACCGGCAAGCCTTCGTATTTCGCCAGCTTGCGGGCGGTCGACAAAGCGGACTCGTTGGAAACGGTCACCACCTCGTCGATAATGCTGCGATCGAGCACGGCCGGCACAAAGCCCGGCCCGATCCCTTGAATCTTGTGCGGCCCCGGCTGGCCGCCGGACAGCACCGGGGAATCCTCGGGCTCCACCGCGATCACCTTCAGGGGCTTGCGCTTCTTCAGCACCTGACCGACGCCGGTGATGGTGCCGCCCGTGCCGGTGCCCGCGACAAAGGCATCGATATCGCCTTTGGTGTCGTTCCAGATTTCCTCGGCCGTGGTACGGCGGTGAATGTCGGGATTGGCGGGGTTCTCGAACTGGCGCGGGCTGACCGCATCGGGAATGGCGTTGACGAGTTCCTGCGCCTTGCCAATGGCGCCCTTCATGCCGTTGGCGGCTGGCGTCAGCACCAATTCAGCCCCGAGCAGCGTCAGCATCTTTCGGCGCTCCAGCGAAAACGAATCCGGCATCACCAGGATCAGCTTGTAGCCGCGCGCCGCCGCCGTGAAGGCGAGCGCAATCCCGGTATTGCCGCTGGTGGGTTCGACCAGCGTGGTCTTGCCCGGCGCGATCTTTCCTTCGCGCTCCAAGGCATCGATCATGGCAACACCGATACGATCCTTCACCGAAGCGATGGGATTGAAGAATTCCAGCTTCAAGAGAATGTTCGCTTTGACGCCTTCCTGCTCAGGCAGCCGCGCCAGACGCACCAGCGGCGTATCGCCAATGGTCTCGGTAACCGATTTGTAGATACGGCCGCGGCCGGGCACGCGGAAAACCGGCGATTCAGCGAAAGCGACGGACATGAGCATTCTCCAGTTGTGGGCGGGCAACCGCTCGCTTCAACAGGACGCTAGACCAGGCCAAGCTTAATGTCCAGTAGTTCGATAGAGATTATATTGTTCTACAAAGACGTGCTGTGATTTGCCTTGCTGCTGAATACAATTCTCAACGTGTCATTCCCGGCCGAGCATTTGGCGCTGCTCTGCAGCGCTAAGTGCGAGGGGAAGGGAACCCAGGTCGAGACGCACGAAAACTCATAGAGATGTGTCGTGCCTCATCGTTGAGGCGAAGCGGCACCAATACCCGCCCCCCTTCCCTCGCACTGCTTCGCAATGCTCGCCGGGGATGACAGGGATTAAGCAATCAGTCCACGGAAGGGTTTGGCTTCGGCGCTTTCGGGAAACACCGAGCCGTTCAAAGCGCGGCGCGAGACGCCCATGTGCTCGGCCAGCACCGTCTTGAACACCGCACGCAAATCCGTGCGCGCCGGCAAATCGCGGCCGTCTTTCAGCACTGCCGGTTTCAGGCCCATCCATTCGGCTTCCACCCTGCCGCCCGCAACAGCCCCGCCGAGCAGGAAGGCCGCGCCGCCGGTGCCGTGATCGGTGCCGCCATTGCCGTTGACATGCACAGTGCGGCCGAATTCGGTCGCCACCACGATCGCGGTTTGGTTCCAGACCGGTCCCAGCGCGGCTTTCATTGCATCAAGCGCCGCATCGAGCGCAGACAGCCGCCGCGCCAATTGGCCATCGCCCGCGCCTTCATTGATATGCGTGTCCCAGCCGCTGGCATCAAGCACCGCCACACGCGGGCCTTCCGGGGCAGCGAGCAAGCGCCCAGCCCCTTGGAACAGCGGAATGAGATCGACCTTGGGTTTCTGCTTGCCGGAGGGATCGTCCATTGCCGCCTTGGCTTGCGCCCGCAGCGCCAGCGCACTTTGCAGCGCGCCGCCAAGCATTTTGTCTTTGGCATAGAGCGCCTGCACCCGGGCGAAATAAGCATCATCCGGCTCGGGCAACGTATCCGGCATCCAGCTTGTCACCCGTGCTTTTCCGGTCAGCACCAGCGGCGGGGTCGGCGCCACCGCGAGTGCTTCCAGACCGTTCTTCGCGCCCATGGCCAGAAGCGCGCGATTGAGCCAGCCATCATGCATGACATTGGGCGTGGTGGCGCCGGTCTCCATCACATTCTGGCCATCGAAATGCGAACGGTCGCGATACGGCGTGCAGATGTTGTGGAACACCACGAGTTGCTTGGCGTCGTAATAGGATTTCAGATTCACCAGCGCCGGGTTCAGGCCGAAGAAGCCGTCGAGATCCTGCAGCGGCGTGGTGCCCGTCTTTGCCAAGGCGAGCCCGCCGCGGATGGGCGCGTAATCAGGGTCACCATAAGGCGGCACGGCAGATAAGCCATCGAGCGCTCCGCGCAGGATCACAAAGACAAAACGGTGCTCGCCCGGTGCCGCAGCAAAGGCTGCCGATAACGGACTGTCCCAGACGCTGAGCGCGCCCGCTGCGGCCATGCTGGAAAGGATGTTGCGGCGTGTGATCATGGTCTCACCTGCGCTGAAATTCGGGAGAAGACAGCAGCAACGCCACCGCTTCACTTTTCGAGGAGGCATGGGCAATGGCGGTGGAAGTGCTTTCGCTCATCAAAGGACCGAGCCCTTGGGCCGCCATCGCCACCACATCCACATTGGGCTGAATGCGCTGGCTCACCTGACGGGCCCATTCGATCCGCATCAGCACCGCATCCGGCCCCGACCAAGCATCGGATTCGAGCGGCCAGCCTTTCGGCGATGGCGCCGACATCGGAAATTCGCCCATCAGCCGGGCCACCCCCATCGCGCCGCGCACCTGATTGGCACTCTGATCCGGCTTGGCATCGGCCTTGGGAAGATCGAGCATACGATAGGTCGCGGTGACGAATTCCACCGGGCTGCGCAATTTGGTCAGCGCGGGCTGGAAAGCGTGAGGATCGCTAAGCGCGGTTTCCGCTAGGACGCGCAGATCGCCGCCGGTTTTCTTGAAACTCTCCTCCAGCCGCTTGACGGATTGCGCTGAGGGATTATCGGCGATGAAGGCGGTGGCGAATTTGACCGCAACATGGTGGGCGGTAGCTGGATCGTTGGCGAGATCCGTAATCGCCGCACGCGTGCCTTCTTCGCCGGAAGGATAGGTCTTGCCGCGCAAGGTGATCGGACCCGGTTCATGGCGATTCGGGTAGAAGCGGAAGCCGTTGTCACCAGGACCGTCGGTATCGATGGCAAAACCGGTGAGCAGCTTCGCCATGGCAATGACATCAGCTTGACTGTAGCCGCCATCGACGCCGAGGGTGAAGAGCTCCATCAATTCGCGGCCGAGATTTTCATTCAAGCCGCGTTTAGAGCGCTGCCCGGCTTGCGAATTCGGCCCGATGGATTGGACGTTGTTGAGATAATAGAGCATGGCGGGATGGGTCATCGCCGCCAGCACCATTATCTCGAATTTGCCGTTGATGTTGGGACGAACGACCTCGCGCTCAAAAGCGCCCAGATATGGGGCGCAATCGCCATTGGCGCTGGAAACGCCAAAATGGTTGGTCCAGAACCACACCAGCCGCTCGGCGAAGGGCTTTTGGGTCTTGAAGCCTAGCGCGAAACGCGCCGCCATGTCGGCCGAGATCATATCGTAGCGAGCCTTGTAGAGCGCCTTCTTGGCGTCTTCATCGACCTCGCCATTGGCCTTCTTCGCCAGCCGCAGGGCTTTTTCCTTTTCATGGAACTGGCGGTCCGCGACCACCAGCGCCCCGCCGCTCAGCAGCGCGCTGCCAGGGATCACCGGCGTGGGCTGATCGGCCGGACCGTCGAGCTGCGCCAAAAGCCAGGCCTTGGGATCACGGGAGGCCGCCTCGATTTCCTCCGGCCTTGCACCCAGCCCGAAGCGATGGACGGCGAGAGCACCTTCGAGCGACATGCGCTGTTCCTGTCAGTGGTGCGGCTTCTGCATTTGTAAACGAATGTCGCAGCGGGCCTCCGTCGGCCGTCTCTGCGAGGCAATCTTAAATAGTTTACAGACTTTCCCCTTCTAAGAGGAGAAGGTTACTCGCCAAATCCCAGGAAGGGCTGGTTTCCGTTAGGAAACTGTGTGCGCTGCCCAGCCGCAAGCTTGCGCCCTCTGCCTTCCCGGCCTTAAAGGGTGCGGATCGTTCCCCCTCAAGAGCATGCGATGGCCGACGAGACCAAACCGATCACTTATAAAGATGCTGGCGTTGACATTGACGCCGGCGAAGCCCTGGTCGAGCGCATCGGCCCGGCCGCCAAGGCCACCCGCCGTCCGGGTGCGGACGCCGAGCTGGGCGGCTTCGGCGGCCTCTTCGATCTCAAGGCAGCGGGCTTCAAAGACCCGGTTCTGGTCGCCTCCACCGACGGCGTCGGCACCAAGCTAAAGATCGCCATCGAGACGGGCCTCTACACCGGCATCGGCCAGGATCTGGTCGCCATGTGTGTCAATGACATTGTGGTGCAAGGCGCCGAGCCGCTGTTCTTCCTCGACTACTACGCCACCGGCAAGCTGAAGGTGGATGCCGCCGCCAAAGTGGTGGAAGGCATCGCCCGGGCCTGCACCGAATCCGGCTGCGCCTTGATCGGCGGCGAGACGGCGGAAATGCCCGGCCTTTATGCCCCCAATGATTTCGACCTGGCGGGCTTTACCGTTGGTGGGGTGGAACGCGGCAATATCCTGCCCAAGAAGGCCACGATGAAGCCGGGCGATGCGATCATCGGCGTGGCTTCCAGCGGCGTGCATTCCAACGGCTTCTCGCTGGTGCGTCGCGTGGTCGAGCATCTCGGTCTTTCCTACGATTCCTGCGCCACCTTCGCCAATCCCAAGACTCTGGGCGAAGCCCTGCTCACGCCCACCGCGCTCTATGTGAAAAGCGGGCTGGCCGCCATCCGTGCTGGCGGCGTGAAGGGCCTGGCCCATATTACCGGAGGCGGCATCACCGAGAACACGCCGCGCTGTTTGCCTGATGGGCTCGATGCCGAAATCGATCTGGCGAGTTGGATGCCCAATCCGGTGTTTGGCTGGCTGGCACGCGCCGCATCGATTGCCGAAGATGAGATGCTGCGCACCTTCAATTGCGGCATCGGTTTGATCGCCGTGGTCGAGCCCGAGGCAGCGGATGGCGTGATCGCGGCCTTTACGGCGCATGGCCAGACGGCGCAGAAGATCGGCAAGCTGGTGACCGGAGACGGCGAAGCCAAAGTGGTCACGCACGGGAAGCTGAAGCTATGAAGAAACGCGTCGCCATCCTGATCTCGGGCCGCGGCTCCAATATGCGTTCCTTGATGGCGGCGGCCTCGGCGCCGGATTTCCCGGCCGAAATTGCCTTGGTGATCTCCAATATCGGTTCGGCGGCGGGCATTCAGTTTGCCGCGGATGCCGGTATCGCAACCGAAATCGTTCCTCATAAGGCTTATGAGAGCCGCGAGGCGTTCGACCGCGCCGTCAGTGCGCATCTCGAAGAGGCCAAGATCGATATCGTCTGCCTCGCCGGTTTCATGCGCATCTTGTCGGATTGGTTTGCCTCGCGCTGGCAAGGACGGATGATCAACATCCATCCCTCGCTGCTGCCCCTATTCAAAGGCACGCATGTGCACGAACAAGCATTGCAAGCGGGCGTGCGCGTCTCAGGCTGCACGGTGCATTTCGTGGTGCCCGAACTCGATGCCGGTCCGATCATTGCGCAAGCCACCGTGCCGGTAAAGAGCGACGACACACCGGAAACGCTGGCGGCCCGCGTGCTGGTGGAAGAGCACAAGCTTTATCCTGCCGCGCTCAAACTGCTGGCCGAAGGCAAGGTGCGTTTGGAGGCCGGACGCGCGGTGTTCAGCTGTTAGCCTTCCTAGCACGGCGCTGTCACGGCGCCTCTTCCGCCAGCTTGGCATAGAACTCCAAAAGACCGCCCCAACCGCCAGGGGAACTGACCTGCGCGGCAATCTCTTCGCCATCGGCGGCTGTGATCCGGTGTTCAAGCTCGACCAGGGTAGCCCCTTCGCCATCCGGGATGAAACGGACCTCGACCTCGCTGTCGACCTCATCATCGAGCTGGAATCTGCTGTTCAGCCTCCAGGACAGCACCACCCTGGCTGGCGGTTCCCAAACCAAAACCCGGCCCCAAACGCATTCGGAACCATCGACGCCTTTTTCATACCAGCGTCCGTCTTGCCGCGGTTCGATGATCGCCTCTTTCATCTCGGCAGCCGCGATGTGATGCGTCTTCGGCCACCAAGCGCCGAAACGGGCCGTGAAGACCTCAAAGGCGCGAGCCTGCGAGACTTGTACGCGAATGGACTTCCGGACCGGTGCCGGCGTGATCTTCTGCGGGCTCATTTCTTCTCCTCGCCGTTCTCGGCTTTGGCACGAAAGGCTTCAAGGGCATCATCCCAAAACTGGTCGAGCCAGCGCCGCAGCGACGCCAATCCCTTGGGATCAATGTGATAGATGCGGCGGGTGCCGTCAGAGGTATCGTCCACCAGCCCCGCTTCCTTCAGCACTTTGAGATGCTGGGATACGGCCGGGCGGCTCACCGGCAGCCCTTTGGCGAGTTCGCCCACAGCACGAGGACCGTGACGCAGCCGTTCGAAAATCTTGCGGCGTGTCGGATCGGCTAGAGCCGGGAAGGCGTCTTTGTAAGCCATAACTAACGGTAAGTATATACTTACCAAATGTCAAGGCCGCCAACAGGGGCGAAAGCGAGCTTCGCTCCAATCAAAATCTATTGCTTATCTGGCGAGGACTTTGCCGACCACGCGACGCAGCTGCTCGGGGGAAAACGGCTTGGTGATCCATCCGGTGGCACCGGCTTGTTTCGCCCGCTGCTTCATATCCGATGCCGATTCCGTGGTGATGAAAACGATCGGCACGCCTGCATGAGCGGGACGGCTGCGAATTTCGCGGATGAACGTCAGCCCGTCCATCTCCGGCATGTTGAGATCCGTCAGGATCAGGTCGAAGGACGTCCCATCCGCGAGCTTCAAGCCCTGCACGCCATTGGCGGCTTCCCGCACCGAATGACCCTGCCCCGACAAGGCCAGCTTGATCGTTTCCCGTATGCTTGCAGAATCGTCCAATATAAGAACAGACGCCATCGTGCACCCCTGCCGATATGTTTTTCTTACCCAACTGAGGCATCGGCGCGAAAGGTGCAACCAGGACTTTGAGAAGAGCTTTACGAGAAGTTAGAAAAAATCAGAGTCCGTTCTGTCGCATTTTATGCGTTGTCACTCGCATCATTCCGAAGCGAAAACTTTCCGTTTACCGGCTGCGCTCTAGGTTCCAGTCATCCGAATACGACGAGGTGGTTCGTAACAATACAGCGGGGGTTGGCCATGGATTCCAGAGAGTTTTTCGCACAACTCGAAATCGAATTCGAAATCGACATTCCAGCCGGAGACCAAGACAGGATGCAGTGCATGCGCGACATTCGCGACTATGTGCACGCGATCTACCGGCAGCAAGGCATTGTCATGCCAGCGGTCGTCATCTTCGAGCGATTGCGCCGCCGGACGGCTTCCGTGGTGGAATTTGACGGCATCGAGATCAAGCCCGAAACCAAACTGTCGGAATTCCATTTGACCGCGCCCAAGCGAGCCTGGTTTTAAAGCATTCCAGCCTGTGCGAGCGGGACTAGATTAGCGCCTGGGCGCTGAGCTCCTGGCGCCAATGGGATTCGCGATCCTTGAGAAGCTGCGGGACCAAGAGTTCGTTGTCGTCACGCACTTCTTCGAGTTCGACAAAATCAAAAGCGCCTTCGCCATGGCTGTTCCAAGCGGCTTGCAAACTCTTGCCGGGAAAGCCCCCCATGCCGAGCTGAAACCATAACCCCGCCTTGCGCTTGTCGAGATCACTGGCTTTGGCGATCCAGACCTCACCGCTCACCGAGCAGCGCACGGCAAAGATGCCTTGCCGCGGCTTCTGTTCCTTGGCGGCCCGCGTCAATTCCTTCTTGCGCGCATCATCCATGGGCGATCCTCTCCGATATCTCCCAGAGCCGTTTGGCATCATCATCGTTTTGAGCGGGCTTGGCTGGCGTCACCAGTTTGCATTTCGCCCAATAGGTTCCACTCAGGCTTTCAATACCCGGGGCAGAGGCCAGATGCACAATGGTCTGTGCGCCCTTTTCCGGGGAGATCGCGATCAGATTTTTCAACACAGCGAAAATAGCCCCCATCATCCCGCTGTTGTTGTCGGCAAAGCGGGTGGCGACAAAACCGGGATGCAGGCAGAAGGCCGACACCCCCAAGCCTTCCAGCTTGCGCGCCAGTTCGCGTGTGAACAGGATGTTCATCAGCTTGGTCGTGCCATAGACGGTAAAGCCCTTGTAGCGCTTCTCCGCTTGCAGATCGTCGAAATCGAGCCGCGCCATGCGATGGGCATCGGAAGCCGTCGAGACGATGCGCGAGCCAGGCTTCAGCGAAAGAAACAGCCCGGCGGTGAGAACGAAATAAGCCATATGATTGAGAGCGAAACTGCGCTCCAGCCCATCCACAGTCGTCTGCCGTGTCTCGAAATAGGCGCCCGCATTGTTGATGAGGACATCGATATGTTCTTCGGCCGAGCGGATTTCCGATGCCAAATGTTTCATCGCTGCCAGCGAAGACAGATCGGCGAGATGGCAGCTATGCGCCGCGGGTCCGGCCGCTTTCAGCTTTGCCAGAGTGGCTTCGGCGCGGGCCTCATCACGGGCGACGAAAACGATGCGCGCGCCCATCCTGGCCAAGCGCAAGGCTGCGACTTCTCCGATGCCGGAGGTGGCGCCCGTGATTACGACCGTCTTGCCTTGCATCGCCCCGCACCCGACTCGCTTCGGGCCGCAATGTAATCCGGGAAGGGCTTTGCCGCTACTTGCGGGCGAGCCCACCTCCTGGGTGAAGCTCAATCGCCCCGGTATTCTCCTAGCTGATCGATTTTCTTCTGCAGTCGTGCGGCGGCCCAGCGGTTCAAAGCCCACACCAACACAAAGAAAGCCGCACAAATGCCCGCCACTGCCAAAACGGGAAGATGAGCGGAAGGGCTATGCCGGTACATGCCGTAGAGCGTCATGACGAGGCCCGGCACGAAAGGCAGCAAATACCAGAGCCAAATCGACTGCAAAGCGCGGCGATTACGCTCCAGCTCCGCACGATAATAGGCAATGCAGGAAGCGTCGCTGGAGAGCTCCGGCACATCGGTTACGCCGATCCGCCGGTGAAGCTGCCAGCTGACAAATAACGTTCCGGCGGCGACCAAAACGCTGCCGAGCTTGGTGAGCAGGCCCGGCAAATACCAGGCATAAAGACCGAAAATAACCACCACCAGAAAGGACGAAAGATATTCCACACGATTGCGCAGCTTTGTCCGGCGATGGAACAGATCGGCCTGCTTGCGCACCTCTGCGATCGACATGGCAAATCCTTCTGTCGGTTGATTGGCCCAAAGTTTTTGCAAGGAGGGACGGTCAGATGTCATGGGGACCTCCTTCCTGAAACTGGTTGGCCAAAATGGCCTTGATGCGATGGATGCGGACGGACACCGCGCCGGGCGACAAGCCTGTCACCTCGCCAATCGCGGGCGCATCCATGTCTTCGAGATACAGCAGCATCACCTGCGCATCGGGCGGTTTCAGTCGCCGGATCAAGGCCTGTAATTTGGACAAGACCTGATGCGCATTGGCCATCTCTTCCGGCCCGGGTTCGGGATCGGCCCGCTCCAGGGTTTCGAGATCGATCAGCGTTTCAAACCGCGCCCGTCTGCGGGTGATGACATAAGATGCCGCGGCATTGTGGGCGACGCGATAGACCCAGGTGCGCAGCGAGCAGCGCCCATCGAACAGCGCGAAGCTGCGCCATAAGGCCAGATGAATATCTTGCAGAAGGTCGCGCCGGAGGTCCCGGTCGGCTTCATAACCTTGGGCGAGGCGTTCGAGGGCGTGGCCATATTCGGCCACCGCCTCCGTGTAACGCGCGTCTTGCCCTATCCCGCTCATGAAACCGGCCCGATTTCCCTTCTGATGAAGGTAGTCGGGCCGGGAGCAAAAGTCTTACAGAAGAAATCCGCGAATGCGGATTAGCCGACGATCTCGAGATCGGAGAAGAAGAACTTGATCTCGTTGGCGGCGTTTTCGGCGCTGTCCGAACCATGGACGGAGTTCGCTTCGATGGATTCAGCGAAATCCTTGCGGATGGTGCCGGCCGCGGCGTTGGCCGGGTTGGTGGCACCCATCACTTCACGGTTCTTGGCAACGGCGTTTTCGCCTTCCAGCACCTGCACGACCACCGGGCCGGAGATCATGAACGCGACCAGATCCTTGTAGAAAGGACGCTCGGCGTGGACGGCGTAGAACGCCTTCGCCTGGGCTTCGGAAAGCTGGATGCGGCGGGAAGCAACGACGCGCAGGCCGGCTTCCTCGAAGCGGGCGACGATCTTGCCCGTCAGGTTGCGGCGGGTCGCGTCCGGCTTGATGATGGAAAGCGTGCGTTCGGTGGCCATGTCGTGCTCCGTATTTGGGGAATTCGGGGGGCTTATACAGGTGGGCTTTGCGGATAGGCAAGGCGTGCTAAAAGCCCCCCATGCTAGTTATCGATAATGTGACGGTCCGTATTGCGGGCCGGGTCATCCTTAATGGCGCGACTGCCACCCTGCCCGCCGGGCGCCGTATCGGCCTGGTGGGGCGCAATGGCGCGGGCAAATCCACGCTTTTGAAGGTCATCCAGGGCTTTTTGCACCCCGATGACGGCGAAACCAGCATGCCCAAAGATTGGCGCCTGGGCGCCTTGGCGCAGGAAGCCCCATCCGGCCCCGCCTCACTCTTGGACACCGTTTTGGCGGCCGACAAGGAGCGCACGGAACTTCTCGCGCGGGCCGAGACGGAAAAGGATCCGCACGCCATTGCTGACATCCACGCCCGCCTTCACACGATTGACGCATATGCGGCCCCAGCCCGTGCTGCGGAGATTTTGTCGGGCCTGGGCTTTGATGCCGAAGACCAGCTGCGCCCCTGCTCCGAATTTTCCGGCGGCTGGCGCATGCGCGTGGCGCTCGCGGCGGTGTTGTTCGCCGCGCCGGATTTGCTGCTGCTCGACGAGCCGACCAACTATCTCGATCTCGAAGGTGTGTTGTGGCTGGAGGATTATCTCAAGCGCTATCGCGGCACGGTGCTGATCGTCAGCCATGACCGCGATCTTCTGAACAGCGCCGCCGAATTCATCCTGCATCTCGAAAGCGGCAAGCTGACGCTTTACAGCGGCGGCTATGACACCTTCCAGGAAACCCGCGCCATGCAGCGCGCGCTGGACGTGGCCACGGCCAAAAAGGTGGAAGCCCAGCGCGCCCATCTGCAGAGCTTTGTCGATCGCTTCCGTGCCAAGGCCACCAAAGCCACCCAGGCGCAAAGCCGCCTCAAAATGCTGGAGCGCTTGCAAAAGATCGATCTGCCGGTGGACGAGCATGTGGCCCCGATCCGCCTGCCTAAAGCGACCGAGGCTTCGCCGCCGCTGATCACACTGGAAAAGGTTTCGGTGGGCTATGACGGCAAGCAGATCCTGGGCAACATCAATCTGCGCTTCGATCCGGATGATCGCATCGCGCTTCTAGGCAAGAACGGCAACGGCAAATCCACCTTGGCCAAACTGCTCGCCGATCGCCTGCCGAAAATGGGCGGCGAAATGGTGCGCGCCAAGAAGCTGGTGCCGGGTTATTTCGCCCAGCATCAGCTCGACGAATTGAATGGCGAGCTGACGCCGGTGGAAACCCTGGCACAATTGCGCCGGCAATGGACGCCGCAACAGGTGCGCACCCAGCTCGGCAGCTTCGGCTTTTCCGCCGACAAGGCGCTGACCAAAGTGGTGTCGCTTTCGGGCGGCGAACGGGCGCGTCTGATGCTGGCATTGGTGACGCTCGACAATCCGAATTTGCTGATTCTCGACGAACCAACCAACCATTTGGATATCGATGCCCGCAATGAGCTGCTCACCGCGCTCAATGATTTCAATGGCGCCGTGGTGCTGGTCAGCCATGACCGGCGTCTGTTGGAAGCCACCGCCGACCGGCTGCTCTTGGTCGCCGACGGCAAAGTGATGCCGTTCGAAGGCGATCTCGACGATTACCGCAAATTCCTTCTCACCGCCGACGCGCCGGTACAACAAGTGGAAGAAGCGCCGAAGGTTACCAAGGAAGATGCCCGCCGCGAGGCGGCCGAAAAGCGCCGCCGCCTGAAACCGCTGAAAGACAAGGTCGATGCCGCCGAGCATCAGATCGCCGATCTCACCAAAGAGATCGCCAAGCTCGACAAGGCCCTCGCCGATCCCCTGCTCTTTGTGCAGGACCCCAGGAAAGGCCAAGCCGTCTCCAAGCAGCGGGCCGATGCACAACGCAAACTCGAAACCGCCGAAGAGCGCTGGCTGAGCTTAAGCGAGGAATACCAAGAAGCGATGGCGGAAGCATAAAGAAAAGCGCCGACGGCGTGGGGGCGACCGTCGGCGCTGGGGTCCGCTCGCTCGGCGCAAGCGGAGGGAACGCAGTCAGGTTTTAATGCGGGGTCATATTCCAGACGCTCTGAGCGCGAGACACCTGCAATCCATTGATGCCGAATCGTTGCAAGGCATCCTTCCACGTCAGGTACTCCTCGACCGACATGGCGTAACGGCGGCAGGCTTCTGATCGCGTGATCAAGCCGCTTTCAACGGCGGCCACGACGCGGGCCTTGAGGCGGCCACTCCAATATTTGCAACCGGGTTGGGGCAAATCGCGCTCGGCGACGGGGGGAATCGCTGAGATCGCGATACTCCGGGTGCTGTTCTGGCTACCCGGGTTAGTCTTGAGCTTGGCACAGCGCATTCTTCGCTCCTTCTGTGCTTTACTCCCACCTTTTTGGGTCACAACACAGAGCGTGACCAAGCCCACCGCCTACAGATACAAGTTGCACATCTGCGACGTACTGTCCAGACAAAAACATGCAACAGACGTTCTGTATTGTAATCTTACAAATAAAAAAGCCTCCTGAGCTTTGTTTGTTTGCTCACTATACAGTTAGATTACGCGACGGAACATAGATTAACGAGCAAGCATCTACTGCTGGGGCCAGAGAACAAGAAAACACCAAGCAGTACAGCACAACATAGAATGCAGGGCGGTATTCCGGCACCAAGACTGCATATCCATGCTTAAAAAGCAGGGATTATACGAGCCGATTTGCCCAAATAGTCCGCAGAAAGACTATTTAAGCAGCCGCCACCAGCGCGCCGTCGCAGGCGCAAAGCCATGCGCGGCATAGAAGGCTTGCGCCTCTTCATTGAAGCCCCAGAAATCAACCTCGATGCGCGCAACACTGTTTTCTGCTGCTGCGGCCTCAACCGCTGCCAGCAAGGCGCGGCCGATGCCTTGCCGCCGACAATCCGATCGCACAGCGAGATGGCAGATCGTCAGTGCACGGCTGGCATAGGTCAGCGCCGTCTCCGGCCGCTGCCGCAATTCGTAGAAAAGATAGCCGGCAGGCTTGTCATCGCGCCATGCCAGCAAGAAGACATGCGCCGGATCGCCGAGACGCTCTGCGAAGAAATCCGCCGCAGCTTCAGACGGCGGCTTGAACAAGGACGGCAAAGCCTGATGATGCAAGGCCTGTACATCGCGGTTGAGTGCCGCGAGCGTTGCAAGATCGGCCGCGGTGGCAGGCCTTATCGTCAGAATCATGAGCCCCTCCTTTATCCTCACATCGCCGTTATCTGCCCCATTCGCCGCAGCTTGCCAAATTGACACCGGTAGACAAATCCGCCCTACTCCGCCCCGTTCAGGGAGAGAACCATGACGGATACCAATCGCAGATCCGCGCTTAAGGCGTTCGGGATCGGGTCTTTGGCCTTCGGGCTTCCCGCTTGCGACGCTGAAGCCAAAGTGAAGCCTGCGCCTAAAACCACAAACTGGGCCACAACCTTCGATGGCCAGCGCAAGGCCGATCTGGATAACGGCTTCTTTCTCAATCCGATCATGGCGGGCGATCATCCCGACCCGGCGATCCTGAAAGACGGCGCCGATTATTATATGACTTTTTCCTCTTTCGAGGCTTATCCCGGCTGCACCATCTGGCACTCGAAAGATCTGGTGAACTGGCAGCCGATCACCGCGGCACTGACCAAGAACATCGGTTCGGTCTGGGCGGTGTCGCTGGAGAAGGCGGGCGGCAAATACTATCTCTATATCCCGACCAAGCAGACCACACCCGACACCAAGACCTCGATCTATGTCATCTCCGCTGACAAGATCACCGGGCCGTGGAGCGAACCTGCCGATCTCGATCTGCCGCATCACATCGATCCTTGCCATTTCCAGGACACGGACGGTTCGCGCTGGCTGTTCCTTTCCGGCGGCGATCGCGTGCGGCTTTCCGAGGACGGCATGAAGCGCGCCGGCGAGCCCGAGCACATCTATGATCCCTGGCACTATCCCGAGGATTGGGATGTGGAAGGCTTCTCGCCGGAAGGCCCCAAGATCTACAAGCACGGCAAATACTATTACATCGTCACCGCCGTGGGCGGCACGGCGGGTCCGCCGACCGGCCATATGGTGATCGCGGCGCGTTCGGAAAAGCTCGGCGGGCCTTACGAGAACCATCCGAAGAATCCGCTGGTGCGCACCACCTCCAATGCGGAGAAATGGTGGTCGCGCGGTCATGCCTCCCTGATCGAGGGCCCTAGCGGCGATTGGTGGGCGATCTATCACGGCTATGAAAACGGCTTCTGGACACTAGGCCGTCAGGCGCTGCTGGCACCTGTCACTTGGACCAAAGACGGCTGGTTCGATATCGGCGGCGGCGATTTGTCGAAACCGCTTGCCAAACCGAAAGGCACGGCAGGTCTCTCACAGCCGCATGGCATTCCGCTCTCCGATGACTTCTCGAAAGACCGCACGGGCACGGTGTGGAATTTCTTCCGCCCCAGCCCGACGGAAAGCTCCCGCATCAGCCGCGACGGCGATGGATTGGTGTTGAAAGGTTCCGGCAGCTCGCCGTCCAATTCCTCACCGCTGCTCGCGGTGGTGGGCGATCAGGCTTATGTGTTCGAATGCGACATCGAACTGATCGGCGATGCCCGCGCCGGACTGCTCTTGTTCTATGATGACAAGCTTTATTGCGGCGTCAGCTTCGATGCCAAAAGCTTCCAGACCCACCAATACGGCATGGACCGTTCCAGGCCCGCCAATCCGAACGGCACGCGCATGCTGATGCGGGTGAAGAACGACCGCCATATCGTGGCAATCCACACCTCCGGCGATGGCGGCAAGAGCTGGAAGCGCTATGACCGCGGCATGGAAGTCTCGGGCTATCACCACAACGTGCGGCTCGGCTTCATGATGCTGAAACCCGGCCTCTTCGCGGCGGGGAATGGCTCTGCCCGCTTCCGCAACTTCAAGTATCGCACCCTGCCTTAAAGTTCAGCACACGCCTTTTTGCCCGGCCGCGATGCAGATTCTTCTTCTGTGTCGCGGCCGTCTTGCTATGGTTGGCCTCGAACAAGGGGGCCTTATGCGTAAGTTTCTCGCCGTTACGGCGCTGCTGCTTTCCACCACCGCTGCATTCGCCGATCCGGCTTTGGAACAAAAGCTCGATGCTGCCATCAATCCGGCCGAGATGGGCGCCTGGCTGAAATTCCTTTCCAGTGAGCCCAGCCAAGTGGGTTCCCCCTTCAACAAGACCATCGCGGAATGGACCCTGGCGAAATTCAAATCCTTCGGCTGGGATGCGCATATCGAAACCTATCAGGTTCTCTACCCCACGCCGCTTGCCGAAAGTGTTGAGCTGATCGAGGGCAAGACGGTGTTCAAGGCGACACTGAATGAGCCTTGGACCAAAGAAACGCCGAAGCCGAAAGACAAATGGCTGCCTTCCTATGTCGCCTATCAAGGCGATGGCGATGTCACCGCGCCGCTCATCTATGTCAATTACGGCATGAAGGAGGATTACGAGGCGCTCGAACGCATGGGTATCAGCGTCAAAGGAAAAATCGTCATTGCCCGCTACGGCCAAGGCTGGCGCGGGCTGAAACCGCGGCTGGCGCAAGAGCATGGTGCGGTGGGTTGCCTGATCTATTCCGACCCCCGCGATGACGGCTATTCCGCCGAAGAGGTTTATCCCAAAGGCCCGGCGCGTCCGCCAGGCGGCTTCCAGCGCGGCTCGGTGCAGGACATCACGATTTCCTCCGGCGATCCTTTGACGCCCGGTTTTGTTGCCGGTCCGGGCAAGCCCCGGCTAACGCGTGAAGCCGCACCCAATATTTTGAAAATTCCCACCCTGCCGATCTCTTATGCCGATGCGAAGGTGTTTCTTGCCAAGCTGAACGGCCAAGTGGTGCCGCCCTCCTGGCGCGGCAGCTTGCCGATCACCTATCACGCCGGCCCATCGACGGCGGAGGTGCATCTCAAGGTGAAATCGGATTGGAGCTTGAAGCCGGTCTATGACGTGATCGCCAAGATCGAAGGCTCCACTTATCCCGATCAATGGGTGATCCGCGGCAATCACCATGACGGCTGGGTATTCGGCGCCACCGATCCGCAATCAGGCCATATCGCCGTTCTCGCCGAAGCCAAAGCCATCGGCGAAATGGTGAAGGCTGGCTGGAAACCCAAGCGCACGCTCATCTATACGAGCTGGGACGGCGAAGAGCCGGGCCTTTTGGGTTCCACCGAATGGGTAGAAGATCACGCCGCGGAGTTGAAGGCCAAGACGGTCCTCTACATCAATTCCGATGTGAATGCCCGCGGCTTCCTTAGCGCCTCCGGCAGCCAGGATTTCTCCGCTTTCGTCGGCAGAGCAGCCGCATCAGTCATTGATCCGGAAACCAAGGTCTCCGTGGATCAGCGTTTGCGCGCCAAGCTGCGCATGGGCCCCTTTGATCCCGCCGTGAAGGAAAAAGACGAAGCCAAGGCCGTTGCCAAAGCCGCAGCCGATCCTTCAACCGTGGTGCCGATCGAAGCGCTTGGCACCGGCTCTGATTACACCGGCTTCCTGCAGCATCTCGGCATTCCCTCGCTCGATCTGGGCTACAACGGTGAAGCGGTGTGGGCTGGCGTCTACCACTCCATCTATGATTCCTACGATCACCACAGCCGCTTTGTGGACCCCGGCTTTGTCTATGACGCCCTGCTCGCCAAGACCGCAGGCCGCATGGTGCTTGCCGCGGCCGATACCGAACTTCCTTTGCAGCAGCCGGAAGCCTTTGCCGACTCTGTGGCGCTGTATGTGAAGCAAGTGAAGAAGCTCGCCGACGATAAGCGCGAAGCGGCAACGATCCAGGCCGGTCTGCTCAAGGATCACGTCTTCCGCCTCATCGCCGATCCAACCAAATCGAGCGGTGATCCAAAAGCCTTGGCCGCGGTTCCGGCCATCGATTTCTCACCGCTGGAAACCGCATCCGATCGTGTTTCGGTTGCCGCCAAGGCTTACGAATTCGCGCTGACAGAACACGGCAAAGCGCTCAGCCCGGCAAAGCGCGAGCAGCTGCAGAAGCTCATGCTGACACTCGATCAGACATTGGCGCCGGAAGACGGGCTGCCAGGGCGGCCTTGGTACAAGCACCTCATCTACGCGCCAGGACGCCAGACCGGCTACGGCGTGAAAACCCTGCCGGGGGTGCGAGAAGGCATCGAAGAAGAACGCTGGGACGAGGCCGTGCGCTATATCAGCATTACGGCGCGGGCGCTTAATGCCTATGCCGCCCGGCTTGATGCGGCGACGGAACTGCTGACAGCACCTTAGAGACCTGCCAGCCAGCGGCTGAAAATCGCGTGCGCCTGCCGCTTCACCACAGGAGCAAGCGCCGCGGTTTCGAGCCGCAAGGCCGGAATGTCGATCGCCGCTTTGGCAAGTTCCAGCGCATGCCCGACCAGCCAGCTTTCGATCCGGGCTGGATCGGCTTCGAGATGGAATTGCAAACCCAGCGCCTTCGGACCGATGGCAAAAGCCTGGTTGGGGTAATTTGCGTTCGACACCAAGCGCGTGGCGCCCTCAGGCAAATCGAAGGTGTCGCCATGCCAGTGCAACACATGCGCGTCACGATCATCCAGCGGCGCCAGCGCCGAAGCACGGCCAGTTTCCGTCAGCGCTACACGGCCCCAACCGATCTCTTTTACAGGTCCGGGAAAAACACGGGCTCCCAGCGCCTGCGCCATCAATTGCGCGCCAAGACAAATGCCGAGCGTGGGTAAACCCTGTTCCAGCCGTTTTGCGATCAGCGCGATCTCAGATTTAAGGAAAGGATAGATGTTGCTCTCATAAGCCCCGATGGGACCGCCTAGCACCACCAGGATATCAGCGTTCTGCAGAACGGGATCTGCCACCCCGTCCAGCGGCGCTTCGCGATACTGGATCTCATATCCAGCCCGTTCGAGTTCTGGTTGCAGAAGGCCCAAATCCTCAAAGGCGATGTGGCGTAAAGCAACGGCGGTTTTCATGTGAACACCTTGTCATTGCCGCGTAGTTTCGCGCATTCCGCGACTACCCGTCAAAATTTTGATCACCAGAATGTGCTAAACTGTGAAAATGAGTGTGGGGGAAGAATATGGCGGCCAAAATCCTGATCCTGGGCGGCACCGGCATGACGGGGCGTCTGATCGTACGTCATCTTCTGGAGCGCTCGGACGCCGTCATCACCATTGCCAGCCGTCGCTTGGAGAAAGCTAAGGCCCTGGCCGATGATCTCGGCCGGGACCAGCCGGGCCGTCTGCTCGCGGTGCAAGCCGATGCCAGTGACGCCGAAGCACTGAAGTCCGCCCTGCCCGGCCACAAGATGGTCGTGGTCGCCTCCCCCACCACTGCTCATACCGAGCGGGTGGCGCGCCTCGCCATCGCTTTCGGCCTCGATTACCTCGACATCCAATTGGGGGCCAGGAAACTTGCCACCTTAAAGTCCCTGGAGCATGAGATCGCCAAGGCAGGACGCTGCTTCATCACCGAAGCGGGTTTCCATCCTGGCCTGCCTGCGGCGCTGGTGCGCTATGCCGCCGAGCATTTCGACAAGATCGAAACCGCCGAAACCGCCTGCTACCTTAGCATCGGCCGTGATGTTCCATACACAGAGTCCGTCGATGAACTGGTCGACGTGCTGCGCGACTATCATGCCCAGGTCTTCACCCAAGGCCACTGGACCAAACCCAATGCCTGGCAGATGCGCAAGATCGCCTTCGGCGGCGACCTCGGTACCCGCGATTGCTATTCCATGTATTTCGACGAATTGGGTCACATACCGGAGATGTTCCCGAGCTTGCGGGAAACCGGCTTCTTCATGGCGGGCACGCATTGGTTCACCGATATGGTGATTTTCCCGCTCGCCTATCTGCTGATGAAATTCCTGCCTTCGGCCAAGCGCACCACAGGCAAACTGTTGTGGTGGGGCATGACCCGTTTCCGCAAGCCGCCGTTCCGTACCGAACTCGTGGTCAAAGCCACCGGCATTCATGCCGGTCATCCCACCAGCTTCGAAGCCGCCGTATCGCATCGCGACGCTTACGAACTCACTGCCATTCCGGTGGCGGCGCTACTGCTGCAATATCTCGAAGGCATGGCACGCCGCCCGGGCCTCTGGATGATGGGCCATGTCGCCGATCCCCGCCGCCTCTTCACCGATATGAAGCGCATGGGCGTGAAACTGCGTACGGCAACGAGTTAGCCTGCGATATCCGCGATCTGCTGACGAAGCCAGCGCTGGCCGGGATGGCTATGGCTGCGCTCGTGCCAGACCATCAGCATATCGAAACCGGCCAACGGCAAAGGCGGTTCCAGGCGCTTCAAGGCTTCGCTGCGATCACGCACCAGCCGTCCCGGCACCAGCGCCACGAAATCGGAGCGCGCCACCAGTTGCGGCACGAAGAGGAACGACGCGGCGGAGAGCACGACCTTGCGCGTAAGCCCGCGTGCCGCCAGCGCTTCATCCACCGGTGTCGCGAAGGCGCCGCCGCTGGGCGAGACGATCACATGCTCCAATGCCGCAAAACCTTCGACAGTCAGGGTCCGTTTCAAACGCGGATGATCGCGCCGTCCGATCAGCACATAGCGCTCGGAATAAAGTTTGCGGAACCGCAAGCTGGGATGGGCCAGCTCCGGTGTGGTGAAGGCCAGATCAATCTCACCTCGCGCCATCTGGGCTTCCACCGTGGCGGGATCGAGGGCGCGGACTGCCAAACGAATTCCCGGCGCGGACCGGCGCAAAGCCAACACCAGCGGAACCACCAGAACGCTCTGGGTATAGTCGGAACAAGCGATCGAAACGGTCAGCGAGGCCTTCGCCGGATCGAAAGCCTGATGGCTGCTCAGCGTGCCGCGCAATTCGTCCAGCACCGGGCGCAACTGCGTGAACAGCTCCAGCGCCTTGGCGGTCGGCGTCATGCCGCGATGGGCGGGAATCAATAATGGATCGCCGAACAACACGCGCAAACGGGCAAGCTGCGAACTCACCGCCGGCTGGCTGAGGGCCAACCGTTTGGCCGCCTTGGTGACGTTGCGCTCCGCCAGCAGCGCTTCGAAAGTGATGAGGAGGTTGAGATCGGGACGATAGCTATCCATTTTGTGAATAGTAGAACAAATATCTCATAATTTTACAAATAGCTTGGCCGCCCCCAGATTTCGCATCGAAGCTCTCAACCCAAGCCTGCCATGTCCAAGAAAGTCCTGATCGTTTTCGCCCATCCCGAGCCCTCCTCCCTCAACCGCCAGCTCGTTGATGTGGCAGCCGAAACTCTGGAATCCGAAGGTCATAAGGTGATGCTGTCGGACCTTTACGGCATGGGCTGGAAGGCGGTGTACGACACCGCGGATTTTCCTGATCGTGCTGATCCCGAGCGGCTCGATTTCGTCACGGAATCAGGCCACGCCTTGGCCAGCGGCACCCAGCCCGCCGATATCACGCGGGAACAACAAAAGCTGATCGCGGCCGATGCGCTGATCCTGCAGTTTCCGCTGTGGTGGTTCTCGCCACCGGCGATCCTGAAAGGCTGGATCGAACGCAATTGGGCTTACGGCCTCGCTTACGGTTTCCAAGGTGCCGGTAATCGCCATCGTTACGGCGAAGGCGGTCTTGCGGGCAAACGCGCGCTGGTTTCGGTCACCACAGGCGGCCCGGCTTCAGATTACAGCCCGCGCGGCATCAACGGTCCGCTGGACCAACTGCTGTATCCGCTCACCCATGGCACCTTGTTCTATCCCGGCATGGAGGTGCTGCCGCTGCATGCGATCCATGGCACCAGCCGCATCACACCGGACCAAGTGGAAGCGGCGAAAGCAGGATGGCGCGAACGCTTGCAGCATCTCTTTGACGAGAAGCCTATCCCCTTCCGCGCCCAGAACGGCGGCGATTATCCCGACCATCATGTTCTGGCCGATCACATCGCACCGGATGCTTCGGGTCTGATGGCGCACATCGCGGAAGGCTAAATCTCTTCCAGCGCCACCACCTCCATCACGCCTTCAGGCGCGGTTTCGAGATAAGCGCAAAGCGGCGCCAAAGTGAGCTGCGGACGGGCGGGAATGGTGAGCACCGGCTTACCGCCCGCCTTGATTTGATAAGCCAGCAGCGGCTTGGCGCCTGCCACCGCGGCTTGCCAGGTGACTTTCACCTTGCCGCCCTCCTTCATCAGCTTCACCTCCGCCGGCTGGATCAGCCCTTGCCCCTTCTGCTGGAAGTAATTGGTGGTGGCGCCGTATTGCTGCTCGGCTTCCTTTTCCAGCGCGGCACGTTCCGCTTCCGTCATGGTGACATCGGTGGCGGCGGCCAGATTGGCCACCAGCTGGTCGTCGGCCGGATCTTTACGGTTGATATGACCGGTGCCGATGATGGTGGTGCAAACGCCCGGCAGCGACACCGTATAGCGCACCATTTCATGGGTGTTGAGCTTGGCATTGCCGAGCTTCTGATTGACGTCCGCAGGCGTGCGCGAGAAGCGCGGCTCCTTACCGAAGAAGACGCCATCGGCAAACACCTTCATGGCGATCACGCCCATGCCTTTGGCCACGGCCAGCGGCAGCACATTGTTCTGATGCGGCAGATAAAGCTTGTCGTTGACATTGAGCGCGACGAGCAGCGTGTCGAGATCGTTGCCCTCATCCATGCGGATCAGCTTCGACAGCACGGTGGAATCGAGATGGCCGGTGACGCCGACATGGCGCACATAGCGCTTATGCTCGGGATTGAGGCCGGTGTAGTTGGTGCCATCGCGATAATCGAGCAGCGCCGCAAAAGCGCCGACCTGATCGCCCATCTTGCTGCCGCGCTCGGCCATGCCGACATAAAGCTGGGCCACCTGATCGAGATTGCCCACCGCATGCATCTGGATGCAATCGAGATAAGCGCCGTCCGGAATGTAGCCTTTGCCGTCGCCGAAAATCTGGGTCAGCGTGCGCTTCAGCTCATCAATGGCGAAAGGACCATTGGCATCGGCCGGGTTCCTGGCAAAGCGGCGCGTGGTCTTGGAATTGAGGAACAAGCTCTGGCGCAGCGCGGCGTTATAGCCGGGCTTGCCGGGGATCAGGTTCAAGCGGCGGAAGGCTTCGCCGTAATTGGTCTGGCTCGGGCCATAAGCATTGGCGGTGTCGAGATAGTTCACGCCCAGTTCGATCGCCCGCACAATGATATCGGGCGCATCGACACCTTCCGGCGTCCACTGCAGCGAAGCCTGTCCGCCGAGCCCCAGCGGCCCAACCATATGCCCGGTACGGCCAAGCACCCGCTTCTGAATGACGGCCGCCTTCGCCTTGGCGACGGCCTTGGCCGCCAGCGCCGGTTCGATCAGCGCTGCCGCGGCTGCACCTGCGCTCAAACCCGAGAGAAGCTGCCGTCTGTTGGTCATGAGAGGCCCCCAAAGAAAATCAAGGCATGGAGTCTACGGCTGACCGGGGTTCCCAGTGCGGCCGCATCTCGTCGCGGCACGATCACGATCCAGTGTTTTTGACAACTCGCTGAAATTTTCCGCAGCCACCTTCACCAAGCGGCAAGAATGGCGGCGCCGCGCGCTTTTCACCGGCCGATTTTTTGTCATCCTGCACAGCACGACGACGGATTTATACGGCTGGCACGTTTCAAGGGCACAGCCCAAATTTGGGTCCCATATTGGGGTCAACGGAATGTCGATCTGTCTGCGTTCGGTACTAGGGTTTGTATTCTTGGTGACCGCTGCCGAGGCCGGCGCGACCACACGGGACATGGCACAGCGCGATGCCTTGGCCGATTTCTACGGCAACACCCTCGTCTGCCGTGACCGCGGTATCGAAAGCCATTTCTACTATAGGCCCGACCACACCTTCTCCGGCAAAGTCCCGGCCTATTACATGGTCTTCAAAGGGACGTGGTATCAGGCTTCAGACGGCACGGTCTGCCGCGTCTTCGATCCGCCGCTGCCGACCCTGAAAAATCCCGATTGCGGGCCGCTGTTCGTCCACCGGATCGGTGAAAAGGACCATGAACCTGACGGTCATGCCGAAAAGCTGATGGCCGGGATTCAGTAGCTAGGTCAGCTGCTGCTTGGCGATGCGATACCATTCGCTCTGGCGCGAGCGGTAATAGCCGGGTGCGTGCTTGACGGAATCGATGATCTCACGGAACAGCGCCTGGGCACGCTCGCTATGCCCGAGCTGCTGCAACAAGATGGCATAGCGGCAGCGTGCTTCCTCACCGGGATAACGCGGCACTACGGCTTCGAATTGGCGCAAGGCTTCGTCGGTGCGCCCGACCAGCGCCAGAGCGCGGGCGTAATCGAGCTCGGTGTCGGCATCGAAGGCGGCACGATCGAGATTCTTCAGCCGCTCAAAGGCCTCGACGGCACCCTGGCCGTCACCGGCCAAAAGTTTGGCGCGCGCCATGCCTTTGAGCAGCACCGGATCGCTTTCGCCAATCGGTCCTTGCATGGCGCCCTGATAGAGTTCCACGGCATCCTGGAACAGACCGCGCTTGATGCATTCTTCCGCCAAGGCCCGCTTGGCATCGGCCGAACCCACACGTTCCACCTCGCGCAGCTTCTCGCGATAAGAACGGCCGGGATCAGCCATCGAAGCAACATTGTCAGCAAAGCGGCGGGCGGAACTCGAACCAGCCATGTCAGGCAGCACCGCAAGCAGGACATAAGCGGCCCAGCCGATCGGTCCCAGCATGCCGATGATGAAGATCCACCACCACGGCCGCCCCGTGCGTATACAATGATACGCGAAGGCTAGCGAAATGAGGAGGTAACCGAAGCCGTAGCCGAAAAGCATGAGTCTAGATCCGTATCCCCCCGGTCAAACCAGATAGGCAGGGGTATCGACGCAAATCAACCCTGCTTTTCCCATTTTCCGGTGGGGCTTTCTTTCCAATAGGTCACATCGTGACCGGCGGCTTTAGCCGTTTTCCAGGCCGCGCGAGCCCCATCCACAGCGGCAGGATCACGCCCGTCGAACAGCAACACGATGCGGGTCAACGCTTTGGCCACCTCACCGTTCCAATCCGGCGGGCTGGCGCCACCCACCAGGAAGAAGATGGCCGCGTTGTTAGGATTGCCCTCTTCCACCGTGATCAGCACCGGCTGGCGCATCGCCTCGCCATCGCCGAGCTGGGCGTGCGGCAGGAAGCCATCGTTGAAGGTCCACAGCAGCGTGTCGAGCGCATCGGCGCGATCGGCGGATTCGCATTTGACCAGCACCTTCCAGCCGCGCTCCAGACTCTTCTCGACCAAGCCGGGAAGCACGTCTTCCAGGCTGCGCCGTTCGAGGTGATAGAAGAGGGTTTCGCTCATTCAGCTTATCCAGCAGGGCACCAATATACGCCCGCAATAAGATTTGCTATGTTATGTCAAAGGTTTGGCGCGGGAGCAAGCGATGGCCACCACCGTTCAGCTGACACCGGAACAAGAAGAATTCGCCCGCGCTTGTGTGGAATCAGGCCGCTACGAAACCGTCAGTGATGTGCTGCGCTCCGGCTTGGCGCTGCTGCAGGAGCAAATCGAGCGCCGCAAGGCCTTTGACAAGATGATCGCGGATGTGCGCGAAGAGGCTGAACGAGAGGGAACAGTAACGATTGAGGAAGTGGCAGCCGAAATGGATGCGATTGTTAACGGAGAACGTTGATGGGCGCAGCCGTACTATCGCGGCGCGCCGAAAAGGACCTCTACGCTGCTGTTCGTTGGATAGCAAAAGATAACAAGAGCGCTGCGGCGGGCCTGTGAAGAGCAGTTATTGCAGCGGGGCGCATCGGTGCACACCCTGGCATCGGCGCTGAGAGACCGGATATTACTGGGGAACCGATCAGATTTCTCATGCTGACCGGCTACCCCTATATCATTGCCTATGATCCATTTCGCGCGCCGCCATTGATTTTGCGCGTCCTCCACGCAGCTCGGGATATACCCTCTGTACTCGGGCGGATTTGAGCCGCCTGAATGAAGGACCGGCATAGCCGCTAATTTGTCTCCAGGTCCGCAGCGTGTTCGCCCGTCTGTTTCTTGCTGGCCGGCGTCCAATGCTCTGCATCGGCCAGAACATTGGCAAGTGACCCGGCGCCCGGAGCCCATTTCTCCGCCTCTTTTTCAATGCTGCGCACCTGTTCGACGCTAAGCTGGCGGGCAATCGTGTAGCGGGTCTGGTTGAAGCGCGTGATGAGCTGGAACTGGCCCGGCGGAATGCGCTGCTGCGCGGCCGCCATCAGGAACATGGCTCTGTTGAGGTCCTTCGCCACACCCTCGCCCTTGAGATAGCATTTGGCGAGATTGGAAAGGCCAACAGGCGCGCCCTGTTCGGCGGCTTTCACTGTCCAGACAATGCCGTCATGCTTGTCTATCGGCACGCCGCGGCCGGCGAAATAGATATAGCCGACCAGAACCTGGGCCTGCATATATCCGGCGTTGGCCGCCCGCTTGGCCCATTGCAAAGCGCCTTTGTCGTCTTCCGGCGTGCCGTTGCCGTACATCAGTGCCTGCGCATAGAGAAATTGCGCTTCCGCATCGTGTTTTTCCGCGGCCTTCAGCAGCCAGGAAAGACCGGCTTTCTTGTCGGTCGGGATGTTGCAGCCCTCGCGCAGCAACAGAGCGCCCAAATTGCGTTCTGCGTCCACATTGCCGTCCTCGGCGAGGGGGCGGAAATGCGCCGCCGCCCGGGCGAAGTGATTGGCTTGCAACTCCTCGATCCCGGCCGACAGATTGGGCACGACCCGAGGCGACATCGGATCGTCCCCTTTCACGGTGGCGCATCGCATCGGCGGGCTGTCGATCACAGGCGTGGCTGTTTCCACCGCAGCCGCAGCAGACACCATCACAACAAAACTGCTCAGGACGACGCCCGGCAGAACAATCCTCAATGCGCGCATACGCTTCCCCTTTTGGTGGCCAATGCAGGCCATCTCAATCCGGGGTTTAGCTTAGTCCTCGTAATTGTCAGTCACAAGACGATCGAGCATACGCACGCCCCAGCCGGTGCCCCAGCTCGGGATCAACGGCTTCTGTTCGCCGTCCTGCCAAGCCACGCCCGCGATATCGAGATGCGCCCAAGGCGTCTTGTCCTTGACAAACCGCTGCAGGAACTGCGCCGCCGTGATCGAGCCGGCATGCTGCCCGCCGATGTTCTTCATGTCGGCAATCTTGGAGCGGATGAGCTTGTCATAGCCTTTGCCGAGCGGCATCCGCCACACCGGCTCCCCCGCCGCCTTGCCGGCTTCGGCAAGCTGGCCCGACAGCGTGTCGTCATTGGAGAACAGGCCCGCATGCTCGGCACCCAGCGAAATCAAAATCGCGCCGGTCAGCGTGGCGAGATCGATGACGAATTTGGGAGCGAATTTGGTCTGCGCATACCACAGCGCATCGGCCAGCACGAGACGGCCTTCGGCATCGGTGTTCAAGACTTCGATGGTCTGGCCCGACATCGACCGCACCACATCGTCAGGGCGCTGCGCCTTGCCGTCCGGCATGTTTTCGACAAGACCGATGACGCCTACGGCGTTGACCTTGGCCTTGCGAGCGGCAAGCGCGCGCATGGTGCCGATCACGGCCGCGGCGCCGCCCATATCGCCTTTCATGCCCATCATGCCGGAGCCCGGCTTGAGGCTGAGACCGCCGGAGTCGAAGCAGACGCCCTTGCCGACAAAAGCGATCGGCGCCGCGGTCTTCTTGCGCGAGCCTTTCCATTCCATGACGACGAGCTGGCTTTCGCGCTCGCTGCCCTGACCGACGCCCAGAAGCGCGCCCATACCGAGACGCTTCATCTCAGCTTCGCCCAGCACCGTGACCTTCAAGCCCAGCTTGGCCAAGCCGCGGGCGCGGCGGGCGAATTCCACCGGCGACAGCACATTCGGTGGCTCGTTGACGAGATCGCGGGCGAGCGTGACGCCTTCGGCGACGGCATCCAGACGGGCAAAGGCTTTGCGCGCCCCGGCTACGTCACCTGTCGCAATTGTAATCTTGGTGATCCGGGAGCCCAGCTCCTCCAGATCCTTGGTGCGGTAATGGTCGAAGCTGTAGCTCTTCAGCTTGGCGCCGAAGGCCAGATGTGCGGCCAGCTCTGCCCCGGCGACCTTGGCCCCTTTGAAACCGTCCAGATCGATGGTCACTTGGGTTTCGGCCGAACCTTTCAGCTTGCCTAGAACCGCAGCGGCGGCCTGTTCGGCCGCGGAACCGTCGAAATCCTCAGACTTGCCCAGGCCCAGCACGATCAATCGGGAGAGTTTAAGTCCGGCCGGGGCCAGGATATCCACAAGTTGGCCCGGTTTTCCCGTGAAGCGCGATGCCGCCAGTGCCTTCGCGACCGCCCCCTTGGAGGCCTTGTCCGCCTTTGCCGCGGCGGAGAGGAGAACCGTGCCGTCGCTGGCGCCCACCACCAGGGTCCCCGAATCGGCCAGCGCGCCCGAGACTGCGGCAAAGTGGAACTGCATAGAAAATTCTCCTGATTTTCGGCCGGGTTGCGCGCCAGCCGCATGGGAATGCTAAAGAAGGCGCCGTCCGTCTGGCGAATCCCGAAACCCGCGTAATCCAAGGGCCATGCACCTTGCGGCGTTCCGATTCAAGCCATCCGGCCAACCTGTTGAACCAACGGATTTGAAGTTCCCAGAAGCGAATGTCATGAAGGACATGGGAAGTTCAAATCCAGCCCTCTAGTCTATGTCGAATCGCCCCGGGGGCAAGCGGGCGCATCTGGGAAGGCCATGCCGAAGCTGTCCACATATGTCCTGAAGCAGTTGATCGGGCCCGTGGCACTCTTCGCCTTCCTGATGACCGCGGTGATCTGGCTGGAGCAGGCCCTGGGCCGTCTGGACCTCATCATCAACCGCGGGCAATCGGCGGCAACCTTCGCTTATTTCACCCTGCTTCTCGTTCCAACGCTGCTGGTCATCATCCTGCCGCTCGCCTTCTTTTCCGGCAGCCTCTATGCCCTGTCGCGGCTGCAATCGGACAGCGAGCTGGTGGTGATGGCCTCGGTCGGCTTCAGCCGCTGGCAGATGGCAACGCCGGTGCTAGCCGCCGCGGCACTGGTGATGACCCTCACCTATACCTGTGATCTTTATCTGATGCCGCAAGGCCAGCGGACGATGAGCGCCATATTGCTCGACATCCAAGCCAATGTCGGTACGGCCGTGCTCAACGAAGGCACCTTCAACACGCAAATCAAAGGCCTCACCGTTTTCATCCGAGAAATCGATAGCGAGGGCGGTATTCACGGCGTCTTGGTACACGACAACCGCAACGCCAAAGCCCCGGTCACCTATCTCGCGGAGAGCGGACAGGTCGTGCAGACTCCGGCTGGCACCCGCCTGGTGATGTATGACGGCACGATCGAAATGATCCAGAAACGCGGAGCGCGTCTGAATGTGCTGAAGTTCCAGCGCGATGTCCTGGATCTCGACCAATTCGTCTCCAAATCCCAGCAGACGAGCACCAATACCAACGAGCGCTTCCTGAACGAATTGTTGTCTCCCCCAGCTTCGCTGAAGCAGAAGTTGCGCGGCGCCTTTGTCGCGGAAGCCCATAACCGGCTGACGGCCCCGCTTTACTGCATACCTTTTGCCCTCATCGCCCTGCTGGCGGTGATCCGCGGCCGCAGAGCGCGCGGGGCTCATGTGCTGCGCATGACGGCAGCCTGTGTGGCGGCCGTGGTTTTGCGCATCTCCGGCTACGGCGTGCAAGGCTTGGCGTCCTCCAACAACAGCCTGATCTTCCTGTTTTATGTCTTGCCGCTTTTGGGCACCGTGATTCCGCTCTTTTTGCTATACGGCTTGCATCCCAAACCGCAGCCAGGCGTGCCGGCCGCGGAGGTCGCGGCATGAGCTGGTCCTGGACGCTTTATCGCTATCTGGCGCGCCAGTTCTCGGCCGGCATTTTGATGGTTTATAGCGGCTTTCTGGTATTGGTCTTCTCCATCGATATGGTGAATTTGCTGAGCCGCACGGCGGGACGCGACGTCTCATCCAGTGTGATCGCGGGGATGGCTTTGCTGCATACGCCGGTGCTTGGCATCAGGATGCTGCCTTTCGCGGTGCTGGGGGGCGGAATTTATTGCTTCGTCAAACTCTCTAGAACCCAGGAGCTGGTGGCGACGCGCGCCGCCGGCGTGTCGGCTTGGGATTTCCTGCTGCCGCCCTTGGCGGTGGCCGTGGGCTTTGGCGTCTTCATGGTGATGGCGGTGACGCCGGTGTCCTCGATTATGCTCAATCAGTTCTCGGCACTGGAAGCCAAATACATCAAAGGCCAGGCTTCACAGCTGTCGATTTCCGCCAACGGGCTCTGGCTGCGGCAAGGCGATAAGCAGGAGCAGTCGGTGGTCCACGCCTTGACGGTGGCGGACCAAGGCGTTCACCTCGACGACGTTATCGTTTTTCTCTACGGTGCGGGCGATCATGTCCTCGGCCGCATCGACGCCAAAAGCGCCCAGCTTGGCGAAGGAGCCTGGATTCTCTCCGATGCCTGGGTCTCAGGCCCCGATGGCATTCCCAAACATTATGACCGCTATGCCGCCAAAACGACGCTGACCCCGGCGCAGATCCAGGAAAGCTTCGCGCCGCCGGACACGCTTTCTTTCTGGGCCTTGCCGCACTTCATCCAATCGGCCGAGCAGGCGGGTTTTTCGGCCATCCGCTACCGGCTTTATCTCTATTCCCTGCTCACCTTGCCCGTCCTCCTGGCGGCGATGGTGTTCATGGCGGCGAGCTTTTCGCTGAAACTTTCCCGCGCCGGAGGCCTCGGACGCGTGGTATTGATCAGCGCCCTTTCGGGCTTTGGCGTATATTTCTTCACGGATTTGACGCGCGCGCTCGGTCAAACGGCCATTCTGCCCGCCTGGCTTGCTTCCACGGCGCCGGCTTTGGCCGCCATTCTGATCGGCATGACGCTCGTCTTCCACCAGGAGGACGGATGAAACCGCCCAAATTGTTGCGACATGCCCTTCTGACCAGTGCCGCTTGCGCGGCGCTGTGCATTTTTGCGCCTGCTGTTGCGGCGGATCAGGAGCCGGCCAAAGATATGCTGCTGCAGGCCGATATCGCCAATTACGATTCCAAGGCCAAGATCGTCACCGCCGAAGGCCATGTCGAGATCGATTATGACGGCCGCATTCTATTCGCCGACAAGGTCACCTATGACCAGAATACCGATATCGTCACCGCCGACGGCAATGTCTCGCTGCTCGACAAAGACGGCAATGTCGCCTTTGCCAAACATGTGGTGCTGAAGGACAAGATCCGTGACGGCGCGCTGACCGGCTTTGGCGCCTTGCTCGGTGGTCATGGGCGCATGGTGGCTTCCTCCGCCCAGCGCAAGGACGGCCGTTACACTATCGCCAATCATGTCGCTTATACGCCTTGTAAGATTTGCAACCAGCCGGGCCAGCGCACGCCGGTCTGGCAGATCCGCGCCGTGCGCGTGGTGCATGATCAGGTCAAGCATCAGATCAAGTTCACCGATGCCACCTTGGCGGTCTTCGGCATTCCGGTGTTCTATTCGCCAGTGCTGACCGAGCCGGACCCGACCGTCAATCACGCCAGCGGCTTTTTGCTGCCGGATGTCGGCACCTCCAGCACCAACGGCTATTTCATCAGTATTCCCTATTACTGGTCCTTGTCGAAGAGTGAGGATGCCACCTTGCAAGGCATGTTCACCACCAAAGGCGGCCAGGTTCTGGAAGGCGAATACCGCGAACGCAGCGACGATGGCGGCATGTGGCTGCAAGGCTCGGTTGCCCACAATCCCGACGGCGGCCTGAACCAGGACCAAACGCAATACTACACGCATCTGTTCGGCTCGGGCCGCATGCCGGTCAGCGAGAGCTGGAAGCTCGGCTATGACTTTCAGCTCACCTCGAATGACACCTATCTCAAGCGCTACAACATCTCGCAGCTCGACCGGCTGGTCTCGGACCTCTTCCTGGTCGGTGAACAAGGCCAAAGCCGCATGGCGGTAACCGGCTATTTCTTCCAGGGCCTGCGTGCCAGCGACAGCAATCACAGCTTCCCGATTCCGCTGCCGCAGATCGAATACACCTACATCCCAATGGAGAAGATTGCGGGCGGACGTTTCCGGCTCGACATCAACTCGGTCTCGCTCTTCCGCCAATCCGGCGCCAACGATCAGCGCCTGACCACCGAGGCAAGCTGGCGCTTGCCGCTGGTGACCCCGAGCGGACAGCTCTGGACCTTCCAGCTCGACAGCCGCGGCGACCTCTATCACACCGACACGCCGCTCGACGCCAACAACCTGCCCGTCGCCAACGGCAATCACTACAGATTCCGCGGCCTGCCTTATGCCGCACTCGATTGGCGCTGGCCCTTCATTGCCAGCAAAGGCGACGGCAAATCCATCATCCTGGAACCGATCGCCCAATTCATTGCGCAGCCATATGGCGGCAATCTCACCGGTATTCCCAACGAAGACAGCCTCAACATTGAAATCGACGACAACAACCTTCTGAGCTTCGATCAGGTTCCGGGTTACGATCTGGCGGTGTCGGGGCCGCGCGCCAATTTCGGCCTCCGCGCCGAAACACGTTTCGAATCCGGTTATGCCGAGGCGCTGGTCGGCCAGACTTACCGCTTCAAGGAAGATCCCAGGCTTGCCGCCGTGCCCGGCGCGGGCTTTACCGGACGCCAATCCGATGTGGTCGCCCGCTTCAGCCTGAAATTCCCACCTTACGTGGACCTTACCAATCGCCTCGACATAGATGAACACACCGGTAATGTTTATCGTGATGAAATATATCTAACGGGCACTTTGGGACGTTCTTCGACACGTATCAGCTATGTGCAGTTGTCTCCCTCGCTGGGTCTTCCCGCACGCGAGGAAATCAACGCTCAGATGGACGTTAACGTATACCGGAATTGGCAGGTCTTTGCGGCTATCCGCCGCGATTTGCAGGCCGCCCAGACGCTCGATGATGAATTCGGACTTGGTTACGAGGACGATTGTTTCGGCATTTCCTTGGGCTATCACCGGAAATACACCACCGACCGCGACCTAAAGCCGTCGACCAACTATGTATTCCGCTTCAAATTGAAGACGTCCCAGGCCGAAGCCCAGCCTTTCAGCCTGTTTCCGGAAGATGTGTTCTCCTACGGCCGTCCTTGATCCGAAAGCGGATTTGCTTATCCTCCGGCGCCTGTTAAAGGTTGGCTTTGATTGGGAAAAAGCGTCTCGCAATGGCCCTGAAAATCCGTGCCCTACCTCCCGTTCTGACGGCGCTTGCGCTGGTGGCTCTGGCGCCTATGAGCGCCGAACCTTTGCAGCGCAATGCGCGTGCCGAGCCGGCGCCGGCTTCAACGCCAACCACCACGGCGGAGGCTGCAAAGCCCGCCAAGCCCAAGAAGCCGCATTACGAGAACGGCATCGTGGCCCTGGTCAACGACACGCCAGTCACCTCTTACGAATTGCAGCAGCGCATGGCGCTGGTGATGTCCACCTCCAATATTCCGCGTACGCCGGAAATGGAGAAGAAGGTCCGCGATCAGGTCTTGGAGCAGCTCGAGACCGAAGTCTTGCAGCGCGCCGAAGCCAACAAGAACGACATCACGGTCTCGGCGGTCGAAGTCGACAAGTACATGAAGGAAATCATCGACGACAATCATATGTCGATGGATCAGCTCAAAGAGATTCTGGCACGGGGCAACGTGCAGATCGCCACCTTCCGGGCCCAGCTTGCGGCCCAAATCCAGTGGCAGAAGGCCGTGAACGACCACTTCCAGGGCCGCGTCACCATCTCGCCGGAAGCCGTCGATGCCGAAATGGCGCGCATCAAGGAAGGCGAGAACAAGGCTCACTTCTCCGTTTCCGAAATCTTCCTCGCCGTCGACAATCCCGATCAGGACGAGAAGGTGAAGAAGAGCGCGGAAGGACTGGTCAGCCAGGTCAAGTCCGGCGCACAATTCGCCTCCATCGCCCGCCAGTTCAGCCAGAGTGCCTCGGCCGCACAGGGCGGCGACATCGGCACCGTCTATGACGGCCAGCTGGCGCCCGAACTGAACAAGACGCTCGAAGCGATGAAGACCGGTGACATGTCGGAACCGATCCGTTCCATCGGCGGCTATTACATCCTGGTATTGCGCCAGCGCTTCGAGCCGGAAGGCACCAAGATCGTCGAGAACAAGCCGACCGCGGAAACTCTGCCAGCCGCGCTGCCCTTGGGCCGCGTGCTGTTGCGTCTGCCGCCCAAGGCGCCCAAGGACTATGTCGAGAAGGTGATGCAGATCGCCAAATCGATCCAGCAGGCGATTCCGAGCTGCGACTGGGCGCAAGCCAACATCCAGAAGAACGTCCCGGGCTCCCTCTACTTCCCGCTTGGCCAGGTCCGCATGGCCGATCTCAACGATCAGACGCGCGAAGCTCTCGGCAAGACCGAGGTTGGCGGCGTTGCCGAGCCCTTCCTATCGGATGCGGGCATCGAAATCTTCGTGCGCTGCGAGAAGCGCGAGATCAAGCAGGTGGCCTGGAAGTCGCCGACGCGCGATCAGATCGAGCAGCAGCTCTTCAACGAGCAGATTTCCGCGCTGGCCCGCCGCTATAACCGGGACCTGCGCCGCAATGCCAATATCGAGACCCGCTGAGCCCATCCTCCTCACCATGGGAGAACCGGCCGGGATCGGGCCGGAAGTGGCGGCAGCCGCGTTTCTGGCGCTGAACGGCGCGGCAGGCCTGCGCCCGCTCAAGATCGTTGGCGATCCGGATGTCTTTGCCGGTTCCGGCCTTCCTGGCGAAGCCTTCATCCCGACCGAAGCCAAAGCGGTACGCGTGCCGGGCAAACCGGACTCCGCCAATGCGGCCGCGACGGTGGAAGCGATTTCCAAAGCTGTTGGCCTTTGCATGAATGGAGAAGCGGGCGGCCTCGTCACGGCCCCGATCAATAAGCATGTCCTGATGCAGACCGGATTCCGCTTTCCCGGCCATACCGATTATTTGCAGCATCTGACGGGCGCGCCGCGCGCCGTGATGATGCTGGCGGGCGAGACGCTGCGTGTGGTGCCGCTGACCGTGCATGTGCCGCTCGCCAAAGTGCCAGGCCTCATCAGCGAAGCCGCCATCATCGAAACCGCCGAGATCACGCTCGCCGCTCTGGTACAGGATTTCGGCCTTACCGCGCCGCGCCTTGCCATAGCCGGGCTCAATCCCCATGCTGGCGAGAATGGCGCGCTGGGCGGCGAAGAAGATGCGGTCATCTTCCCTGCCATCACCAAGCTGGTAGCACGCGGTCATCGCGTCACAGGGCCCCTGCCTTCCGACACCATGTTCCATGAAGAAGCCCGCGCCCGCTATGACGCGGCGCTCTGCATGTATCACGACCAAGCGCTGATCCCGATCAAGACCCTGTCTTTCTGGGACGGCGTCAATGTCACTCTCGGCCTTCCCATCGTGCGGACCTCGCCCGATCACGGCACCGCCTTCGAAATCGCCGGACAAGGCAAGGCCGATCACCGCAGCATGATCGCTGCGATCCAAATGGCGGCCGAGATGGCGGACGCGCGAGCGCTGCACAAATGAGCGATGCCCTGCCGCCATTGCGGGACGTGATTGCCGCGCATGGGCTCACCGCGAAGAAATCGCTCGGCCAGAACTTTCTGCTCGACCTCAATCTCACCCGCCGCATCGCCCGTGCCGCCGATTGCGAAGGCGCCATTGTTTATGAAGTGGGCCCCGGCCCCGGCGGCCTCACCCGCGGCCTGCTCGATGAAGGCGCCGCCCATGTCATTGCGGTCGAACGCGATGATCGCTGCATCGCCGCGCTCGCCGATGTTGCAGCGGCTTATCCCGGACGCCTGACTGTTGTTTCCGGCGACGCCATGACCGTCGATGAAGCCGCGCGGCTGCAAGAACTCGGCATCACCGCGCCGGTGCGTGTGGCAGCCAATCTTCCTTACAATGTCGGCACGGCGCTGCTGATCAAATGGCTGACCGGGCCAGTCTGGCCGCCTTTCTTCCAAAGCCTCACCTTGATGTTCCAGCGCGAAGTGGCCGAGCGGATCGCCGCCGCACCCGGTACAGAGCATTACGGCCGGCTGTCGGTGCTGGCCCAATGGCGTTCTGCCCCGAAGCTGCTGTTCGATGTCTCGCGCAGCGCTTTCGTGCCGCCCCCTAAGATCACCTCCTCCATCGTGCGCCTCGATCCCTTACCCGAGCCGGTGGCCGACGCCGAATTGCCAGCGCTTGAACGCGTTACCGCAGCCGCCTTCGGCCAGCGCCGCAAGATGTTGAGACAGAGTCTTAAGACCATCACGCCGGACGCGGAGGGCCTTTTGCGCGAAGCCGGGATCGCCGCGACAGAGCGGCCAGAGCGCCTGACCGTGGCGGAATTTGCCGCTCTGGCCAGAGCCTTACGACGCCTTAGCCCAGACTCTTAGATCGTATACGTAGATATCCCGGTTGAAGACGCCAACGGTCTGGTGACATTGGTTTCCGACGCGTTAAGCGGGCCGCAATGATATCGCGGTTAGGCTGAGACTGCGGTTCAAGCCGCAAAAGCCGGGCGGGATTGGGCATGCACAGGAACATGGAGCAGCTAGGAGCGCTTTTGGCGCTGTCTCCAGAGCCCATGTTTGTCCTGGACCAGACCGGCATGATCGTTGAGGCCAACGAAGCCGCAGCCGAGCTGCTCGGCTACAAAATCATCGAGCTGGCCGGCCGTTCGATAGAAGCGCTGGTTCCTGGCCATCTGCATCGGGCGCAAATACGGGGACGTGAGCACTTCCTTGCCAAACCGGCCCGCCAGCCGATGGCCACAAGCCAGCGGGTCTGCGCCTTGCACCAGAGCGGCCGCGAGATCCCGGTGGAGGTCACCATCGGGCCGTTGGGTACGGGAGATGATCTCAAGATCGTCTGCAGCCTCCATGACATGTCCCGGCGCGTGGCTGTTGAAGACCATCTGCGCCGCAATATCGACGATCTCGACCGCCGCGTCCGCACCTCCGACACCGATGCGCGCCGCACCCACGAGCATTTCAAACTCTTCCTCAAACATGCCCCCGCCGCCATCGCGCTCCTGGACCGGCAGATGCGCTATCTCATCGTCAGCGACCGCTGGATGATCGATTACAATCTCGGCAGCCGCGACATCCATGGCCTCTGCCATTACGACGTCTTTATGGAGATGCCGGAGCGCTGGAAAGAAGATCACCGGCGCTGCCTTGCCGGCGAAACCATCCGCTGCCCCGAAGACAGTTATCAGCGCCAGGACGGCACCACCGAATGGCTGCGCTGGGAATTGCAGCCCTGGCGCACCAGCGACGGCAAGATCGGCGGCATCTTGATCTTCAGCGAGATGATCACGGCCCGCAAACGGGCAGAGATGGCCCTGCTCCAGAGCTATCAGCAGCTCGAAGAACGCGTCGCCGAGCGCACCGCCGCGCTGGAGCAAATGAAGAACGACGCCGACCGCGCCAACGCCCAGAAATCCTGGTTCGTGGCCGCCGCCAGCCATGATCTGCGCCAGCCTTTGCAGGCCTCGCTTGCTTATCTCTCGGTGCTGTCGCGCAAGACCAACAAGCCGGAGCTGGAAGAGCTTTGCGACAAGGCCCGCCAGCCGCTCAAGGCCATGAGTGACATCCTCGATGTCCTGCTTGATATCTCCGATCTCGAAAGCGGACAGGTGCTGCCCCGCCGCGAGGATTTCGGCGTCAGCGACCTCATCAGCCGCGTGGTGGCCAATGCCCAGCATCAAGCCTTGGAAAAAGGCCTGCGGCTCTCCTATCTGCCCGATGATTTTGCGGTGCACAGCGATCCCAAATTGCTGGAGCGCATCATCACCAATTTCGTCACCAATGCGATCCGCTACACGGCCAAGGGTCTGATCGGCATTTACAGCGAAAAGCTGGGCGACAAGATCTGCATTTCGGTCACCGATACCGGCATCGGCATTCCCCCCGATGCCATCGGCACCATCTTCGAAGACCATGTGCAGCTCAACAATCCGGCCCGCGACCGCCGCAAGGGCCTGGGCCTGGGCCTCTCCATTGCCAAACGCATTGCCGACAGCCTGGGCCATCGCATATCCGTGCAATCCGAACTCGGCAGCGGCTCGTCCTTCTCCATCGAGCTGCCGATGGCGCAAGTGACGGCGGCCGCACCAGTGCTTGGCAGCCCCGCTTCCGAAGCAACGCCATTCAATCAGGGCGAAAACCCGGTCGTGCTCCTGATCGATGACGACCAGGATGTGGCAGACGCCATGCGGATGCTGCTGCAATCCTACGAGTTCGAAACCTATATGGCTCATGGCCGCGATGCCGCCATCGCCATGCTGGAATCGGGACTGATCCCGGGCTTGGTGCTCTGCGACTACCGCCTGCCCGGCACCAACGGGCTTGATGTGATCCGCCAGATCCGGCGCCATCTCAACAACGACATCGCCGCCGTGCTGATGACCGGCGACACCGGCCTGCAGGCCATGCCCGAAGACATGGGCAACTGCGCTTTGCTGCACAAGCCGGTGGATGTGGATGCCTTTTTCGCGGCCCTCAACACCCTGAAAAGCCCAGTCGCCTTCGCCGCAGCCTCCTAAGCGGTCTTATCCGTTAACCCGTCCTTGGCATCACCATGGCAGTATGACCGGCACCCAATGGGGGCTGAGCCATGCATGGTCATCTCCGTCACGTCAAACTCGGCGGCGAAGTGCTGCGCGATGCGGAAGAAAAAGCGCGGCTGGAACGCCATTGGCACATTCTGGGCGACGCCAAACCGCCCAAGCCGCCCCGGCGCAAGAAATACAAATACATCGAAGAGCTCGCCCGGCTGCAATTCGAGCTCTTGAAGATGCAGGAATGGGTGCGCCTGCAAGGCTTGAAGGTGGTCATCATCTTCGAAGGCCGCGATGCGGCCGGTAAAGGCGGCGTCATCAAGCGCATCACCGAAAGCCTCAATCCGCGCTCCTGCCGCGTGGTGGCCTTGGCCACACCCACCGAAAAAGAACGCGGCCAATGGTATTTCCAGCGCTATGCCGAACAACTGCCGTCTAAAGGCGAGATCGTGCTGTTCGACCGCTCCTGGTACAATCGCACCGGTGTCGAGCATGTCATGGGATTCTGCTCGAAGGAGGAATACAAGGAATTCCTGCGTTCCTGCCCGCTGTTCGAAGAAATGCTGGTGCGCTCCGGTATCATCCTGCTCAAATACTGGTTCAGCGTAAACGACGAGGAACAGGAAAAGCGCTTCCTCGAACGCATGAAAAATCCCATCAAGCGCTGGAAGCTCTCGCCCATGGACATCGAATCCCGCGAGCGCTGGGTGGAATATTCCAAGGCCAAGGACGTGATGCTGAAGCACACCGACAAGAAATTTGCGCCTTGGTATATCGTCAATGCCGACAATAAGAAGAAGGCACGGCTGAACTGCATCGCCCATCTGCTCAGGCAGATTCCGTACAAGGACCTGCATCCGGTGCAGTTCGATCTGCCGCCGCGCCAAGCCGACACCAGCTACAAGCGGCCGAAGAAGTCCAAGCAGAACTGGGTGCCAGAGAGGTATTGAGAGCCTGACTACTTACCTGGCCCATCCTTTCACATTTTCCGTCATGGCCGGGCTCCGACCCGGCCATCCATATCTCCACCGCACAACATTCCCAGGCCGTGCCGGATTGGCCCGCCGTCTGGATGGCCGGGTCAAGCCCGGCCATGACGAAGTGGGAAGGTCAAGCCAAAGAGATTTGGCGAGGCGCTATCGGTCTGATTACTTTTTTGGGGATGTAGAGGAGATGGGAATTCGAGGCGCAGGGTTCAAGGGGAATTCGAAAATAATTTTTGGCGCCGAAAAATTCGTTCGTATGCCTTGAGTCTCAAAGGCTTGCAGCAGAGCGCGCGGCACCGGAGTCGTGCAAGCCAGTCGCATCAGCAGAAAATATTTTTGGGTGGCCGCTATTTCTCGTTATGCCCGACCTTGAGAGAACCCCCATAAGAAGGTCAATTACAGGACCACGGGAAGCCGTCAGGGCGGCGATAGTGGCGGAGTGTCATGCCAAATGAAGATCGCCTTACCGCTATGGCTCCGTAGGGCTTTTCTGTGGAGTACACGGACATTTCTGCGGACAGCGCTCTGCTGGGGGATTCTCGCGTGGGGTGCCCCAATGATCGTTGTGAACATTCGCGACATCATTGATGCCCCAGCCCTATGGCTTAGCTTTGCCATGGTGGGGTTATTGCTGGCCGGAGGTTTCATCTTTGGGCTGCTGATGGCCGTAATGATCCGTGGCATTCAGCATAGGCAGCGGCGGAAAAATTCAAACTAGAACAGCACCTAAGGGGAATTCGAAAATAATTTTTCCTGCCCGAAAATTCGTTCGTATGTGTTGAGTCTCAAAGGCTTGCAACAGAGCGCGCGGCGTGGATGCTGTGCAAGCAATTCGCATCAGCGAAAACTATTTTCGGCCATGACGGAAAATGTGATCCGCAGCCGGAGCGTCAGAGCTTGGCGCCCCGCACCAGCTTGTCGACAAACACCGGCAATCCAGGCTGCCGTAAGCGTTTCAAACGTTCGGCCTCAAGGATGTGTTCCACTTGCGCCTGCGCCTTGACGAGATCGTCATTGACGACGACATAGTCATATTCCGCCCAATGACTGATTTCGTCCGCGGCCTTGGCCATGCGCTGGGCGATAACTTCCGGGCTGTCCTCGGCCCGGCCGCGCAGCCGCCGTTCCAGCTCTTCCCGCGAGGGCGGCAGGATGAAAATGCTGACCATGTCGTCACGCGCCTGGGCCCGCAGCTGCTGCGTGCCTTGCCAGTCGATATCAAACAGCACATCAAGGCCGTTCGACAGCGCCTCCATCACCGGCTCCTTGGGCGTACCGTAATGATTGCCGAACACCGTCGCGTGTTCGAGGAATTCGCCCTCATCCACCATGCGCTGGAATTCGCCGACGCCGACGAAATAGTACTCGCGGCCATGCTGTTCGCCGGGGCGCGGGGCGCGTGTCGTCGCCGACACGCTCATGGTGATGTTGTCCTGCTTTTGCAGCAGCCAGCGCGACAGCGTGGATTTTCCCGCCCCTGACGGCGAGGACAGCACGAACATCAGGCCGCGGCGTTGGATTTGAACGGTCATGGGCAAACGACTCTACTCTTTCTTCCCGTCATGGCCGGCCACCGAGCCGGCCATCCATTGCATCGTCTAGCACCACCGGAATGTGGATGGCCGGGTCAAGCCCGGCCATGACGAATAAAACAGAACTCGAAGCACGCACCTACTCCACGTTCTGTAATTGCTCCCGGAACTGATCGATCGCGGCTTTGAGATCGAGCCCGATGCGGGTGAGCTCGATATCGGTCGATTTCGAACAGAGGGTGTTGGCTTCGCGGTTGAATTCCTGCGCCAGAAAATCGAGACGGCGGCCCACCACATCGCCAGCTTCGAGCAGACGGCGCGCTTCCGCAACATGAGCGGTGAGACGGTCGATTTCCTCGCGGATGTCGGCGCGGGTCGCCAGCATGGCGATTTCCTGTTCCAGCCGTTCCTGCGAAACCGCGCCCGGCGCCAGAAGATCGGCAATCTGCAAGCGCAGGCGCTCGCGGATGGCTTGCGGCTGGGTCGCCGAGGCGATGCTGGCTTCGGTGGTCAGACGGGCGATCTCATTGACCTGCCCGCCAAGGATGGCGGCGAGCTTGGCGCCTTCGCCAGCGCGGGCCTTGGAAAGGGAATCAAAACAGGCGGCCAAGGTTTCCAGAATTGCGGCATCGCGCTCGGCCAGCTCAACCGCATCGGTGATGATGCCTTCGTCCTGCACCAAGACGCCTTTGAGCGCCAGAAGCCCATCCACACGCGCCGGCGGCAAACCGGTGTCGTTGGAGACCTCCTTGGCGATCTTCACCGCTTGCGCCAAAGCGGCGGCATCGACGCGAAGCCCGCGCGAACCCAGCCCGGCATCAAAGGTAAGCGAAGCCTGGATATTGCCGCGCTTAAAACGGCTGGTGGCCAAAGCCCGCGCGCCGGGCTCGATGGATTCAAAGCCGGGCGGCATGCGCAAGCGCAATTCCAGGCCGCGGCCATTGACCGAACGGGCTTCCCAGCGCCAGCGGGCGCTATCGCGGCCGCCATGGCCTTCGGCAAAACCGGTCATGCTGACAAGAGGCATCGGCGACTCCACGAAATTGAGGGGAACTTACAGCGAGGCAATCTCTCTGTCATCTCGGGCCGGTCAAGAGCGATTTGGCACGCGGAGACGCGGAGACGCGGAGAAGGAGGCCTCACTCCATGCCGATCGCTTCAAATTGGCGATTTAACTCCGCGTCTCCGCGTCTCCGCGTGAGTCAATCCCGCTCGCGCTTCGCGCTGATTAAGGAGTTACTTCCCTTCGCCGATGTGGATCTTGCGCCAGGCAGCGACGTTCTTGTTCTGCGCGTCGACGGTTTCGGCGAAGACATGCCCGCCGGTGCCGTTGGCGACAAAATAGAGATCCTTCGACTCGATCGGATTGAGCACCGCTGCGATCGCATCCTTGCCCGGATTGCAGATTGGCTGCGGCGGCAGGCCGGTGATGACATAGGTGTTGTACGGCGTTGCGGCATCGATCTCGGAGCGGTTGATGCGGCGGCCGATGGGATAGCCTTTGGTGATGCCGTAAATGATGGTCGGGTCCGATTGCAGCTTCATGCCGATGCGCAAACGGTTCATGAACACCGCCGCGATATGCGGACGCTCGGAGGGAATGCCGGTTTCCTTTTCCACGATGGAAGCAAGGATGAGCGCCTCTTGCTTGGTCTTGACCGGCAGGTTTGGCGCGCGGCTCTCCCATAATTGGTCGAGCACCTCTTTCTGCGCCGCCTTCATCTTGGCGATCAGGGCTTTGCGGGTCTCGCCGCGCTGGAAGAGATAAGTCTCCGGCAACAGGCTGCCTTCGGCCGGCACCGCGCCCGCCTCGCCCAGCAAAACGTCATCAGCTTTGACGATGTCATAAACCATCTGGCTGGTGAGCCCTTCGGCCACCGTCACCTTGTGCTGGATGGAATGGCCCGCGATCAGGATTTCCATGATGGTGCGCATAGAGGCCCGCGAAGGGATGGCGTATTCGCCCGCCTTCAGCGCCCCGCCATGACCGAACACCCGTGAGCCAAGAGCGAAGACTTCCGGCCGTTCGATGACACCCGCGGCTTTCAGGCTCCCGGCAATGCTGCGCGAACCGCCCGGATTGATGACGGCAATGGTCTCCTTGCCATCCTTGGCAGCCGGTCCCGGCGCGTTGAAAGCGGCATAGCCCCATTCCACCACGCCCGCGGCGATGATGGCCAGGATCACAAGGACAAGAAAAAAATTCTTCATAGGTGCCCCCCTAACAAACAGCCGGGCACATCGCCACCTATTGCGCGCGCGCCAGAATCAAACAGGCGTTGGTGCCGCCGAAGCCGAAGGAATTCGACATCACGACATTGACCTCGCGCTTCAAGGCTTCGTGCGGCACCAGGTTCAGCTTGGTGCCGACGGCCGGATTGTCGAGGTTGATGGTCGGCGGAATGATGCCGTCGCGCATCGCCAGCATGCAGAAGATCGCTTCCACCGAGCCCGCCGCCCCGAGCAGATGCCCGATCGCCGATTTGGTGGAGCTCATCGCCTTGCCATCGGCCGCATCGCCAAGGAAGCGTTCGACCGCCGCCGCTTCGATGCCATCGGCCATGGTCGAGGTGCCATGGGCGTTGATGTAGTCGATCTCGGCCGCCGCATAGCCCGAGCGCTTCAGCGCCATCTTCATGGCCCTGAACCCGCCGTCGCCGTCTTCGGCCGGCGCCGTGATGTGATAGGCATCGCCCGAGAGGCCATAGCCCTTCACTTCCGCATAGATCTTAGCGCCGCGCGCCTTGGCGTGCTCGTACTCTTCCAGCACCACCACCCCTGCGCCTTCGCCCATGACGAAACCGTCGCGATCCTTGTCGTAGGGACGCGAGGCCTTTTCGGGCGTGTCGTTATAGGCGGTGGAAAGTGCCCGGCAGGCATTGAAGCCTGCAATACCGATCCGGCAGACGGCAGCTTCTGCCCCGCCCGCCAGCATCACATCCGCATCGTCCAGTGCGATCATCCGGGCCGCATCGCCGATGGCGTGGGCGCCGGTGGCGCAAGCCGTCACCACAGCGTGGTTGGGGCCTTTGAAACCGAAACGGATGGAAGCGTAACCGGAAACCAGATTGATGAGCCGTCCCGGAATGAAGAAAGGCGACAACCGCCGCGGGCCCTTTTCGGCCATCAGCAGTGTCGCTTCCGCAATTCCTTCCAGCCCGCCGATGCCCGAGCCGATGAGAACGCCTGTGCGCTCCTTCTCGTCATCGGTCTTCGGCTCCCAACCGGAATCCCTTACCGCCTGCACTGCCGCAGCCATGCCGAAGACGATGAACTCGTCTACCTTGCGCTGCTCTTTGGCATCCATCCAGTCGTCGGCATTGAACGTTCCGTTCGTGCCGTCGCCTTTCGGGACTGTGCAGGCGATCTTGGTCGCCAGATCGTCGGTTGGGAATTTCTCGATGCGCCGGGCGCCGGATTTGCCTTGGAGAAGGCGAGACCACGTGTCTTCCACGCCGCTCGCGAGCGGCGTGACCAAACCCAGTCCCGTCACAACAACTCTACGCATCGAGATTCAATCTGCTGATCAGCCGGCGTTGGCTTTGTCGATGTACTTCACTGCGTCGCCAACCGTCACGATCGACTCGGCCGCGTCGTCCGGGATTTCGATACCGAATTCCTCTTCAAACGCCATGACCAGTTCGACCGTATCCAAGCTGTCGGCGCCGAGGTCTTCGATGAACGACGCTGTGTCGGTGACCTTCTCGGCATCCACGTTGAGATGCTCGATAACGATCTTCTTCACGCGTTCGGCAGTATCGCTCATTGCAGTTCCTAAGCCTTTCCTTTGCTCTTCACGCCGCACTTGCTTTGGACATGGGCCGCGGCAAGGGCCCTCACTGATAAATCCACTTGGGGGGCGGGCGTTTCGTAACACAAAGATTTCCGTCCCGCCACAGGCATTAAATCTTTGAAAACACTATCAGATCATCACCATGCCACCATTGACATGCAGCGTTTGACCGGTGACGTAGGCCGCTTCCTCGCTGGCCAGGTACACCACCGCAGCGGCGATTTCCCCCGGCGAGCCCATGCGGCCGGCCGGAATACGTGCAGAAATGGCCTCTTTTTGCTGGTCGTTCAACACATCGGTCATGGCCGTGGCGATGAAGCCCGGGGCCACGCAGTTCACGGTGATTCCGCGGGTGGAGACTTCCTGCGCCAGCGATTTCGACATGGCGGTCAGCCCGCCCTTGGCCGCGGCATAGTTGCACTGCCCGGGATTGCCCATCGTGCCCACCACGGAGGTGACGGAAACAATGCGGCCCCAGCGCTTCTTCATCATGGCGCGGATGACGGCGCGCGACAGGCGGAAAGCGGCGGTGAGATCGATGGCGATCACCTGATCCCACTCCTCGTCCTTCATCCGCATGGAGAGATTGTCTTTGGTCACACCGGCGTTGTTCACCAGAATATCGATCGGCGCACCGGCGGCTTGCTCGGCCGCTTTCGGCAAGGCTTCCACCGACGCCGGATCGGCGAGATTACAAGTCGCGACAAAGGCGCGCTCGCCGAGTTCGGCTTTCAAGGCTTCGAGAGCTTCGGCCCGCGTACCCGACAGCACCACACTCGCACCTTGCCCATGCAGAGCCTTGGCGATGGCATTGCCGATACCGCCGGAAGCGCCCGTCACCAGCGCCACCTTCCCGGAAAGATCAAACATTAAAGGGACCTCGCAAAGGCTTCGATGTCAGCCGGCGTATCCAGACTGACGGTCAAAAGATCCTTGTCGATTCTCTTGACCATGCCGGTGAGAACTTTGTTGCCGCCAAATTCGACCGTGGTCTCGATGCCCAGCGAACGGAAGGAGGCGACGCTTTCGCGCCAGCGCACGCGGCCCGTGACCTGCTCGACCAGAAGGCGGCGAATCGATTCGGGTTCGCTGGTTTCGGCGGCCGTGACATTGGCGACCACAGCGGCCTGCGGCGGCGCAATCGTCACCTTGGCCAGCGCTTCGGCCATGGCATCGGCGGCAGGCTGCATCATCGGACAATGGAAGGGGGCGGAAACCGCAAGCGGAATGGCGCGCTTGACGCCCTTCGCCTTGGCCAATTCGCCGGCGCGTTCGACCGTCGCCTTCAAACCCGAAATCACGACCTGACCAGGCGCATTGTCGTTGGCAACGACGCAAACCGGATTGGCTTCGGTCACCGGCGCTTGGGCCACAGCCTCTTTCGCCACCTCTTCGGCCAGCGCGATTTCGGCGCCGATCAGCGCGAACATGGCGCCCTCGCCCACCGGCACGGCAGCCTGCATGGCGCGGCCGCGAATCTTCAACAAGCGCGCGGTATCGCCGAGCGTGAACGCACCGGCAGCACACAGCGCGGAATATTCGCCGAGCGAATGGCCGGCGACCAAGCGCGCGTGCTTGGCGACATCGAGGCCGCCTTCCCGCTGCAGCACACGGAACACCGCGAGACTGGCGGCCATGATCGCCGGTTGCGCATTCTCGGTGAGCACGAGGTCGGCCTCAGGGCCTTCCCACATAAGCTTCGACAGCTTCTGCGACAGCGCGTCGTCGACTTCCTCGAAGACCTCGCGCGCCACGGTGAACGCTTCGGCGAGGGTCTTGCCCATGCCGACGGCCTGACTGCCTTGTCCTGGGAAAATGAAAGCCCGCGTCATGCGAGTCCTTAAATGATGCGGCCGCCCGTCTGGCGGCGAATGGGGGCGAGACAAATCAAGGGCCGGAAGCTAAGTCAAGCAGGAGCCGAGCCGCTCCCACAGAACTTGGCTGAGGACAGCGGCTTTTGAACCGCGCCGTATCATGCCGAATCGCCGCGGCGGGCGGCTTGGCTGAGGGCTTCATTGCCGTAAGCGGCCAGGAATACGCTCGTAATCCGCTTGGCTTCGGCATCCAGCGCCTTGGAATCGATCTTCTCGATGGCGTTCCACAGCCGCTGGCTGTGCAGGTTACCGGCTGCAAGGTCCAAGAAGCTGTCCGCTGCCTCCACCGGATCGCAGTGCCGCATGGTGCCATGCGCCATGGCTTGCGCGAAATACTGCGCCAGACGGTCGATGCCGCGCCGCACCGCCAGTTCATAAGTCGTCTTGCCCATTTCGGGGAAACGTCCCGCTTCGGCGATGATGAGGCGGTACCCGGCGATGATGGTGTCGGACAGCAGCCCTTCGAGACAGCGGCGCACGAAATCGTGAAACGCCGTCTCCGGCTCCTCCAGGGACAGTTTGAGATTGAAGATGCTGTCGTAGAGCTGTGCTGTTTCGCGATCGATGACCGCCACGAACAACTCTTTCTTGGACGGGAAATAGCTGTAGAGCGTGGCTTTGGAACCACCTACCTCGACAGCGATGCGCGACATCGAGGTGCCGGAATAGCCGTCCTGCAAGAAGGCTTCGCGGGCGATATCGAGAATCGCGGTGCGGCGCTCGTCAGGGCTGGGCTTGGAATTGGGCTTGCGCCCTTCGACTATGACCATGGCCGCCTTTTAATGCGCAAAGCCGCCCTTGCGGTAGGGTTTTCGCCTTGACTCTGGCGCCGCAGCGTCTGTACTGTACCGTACAGTCACAGAATCCTTTACCGGTGTGAACCGGTTGCTGCAAGGACGGCGGCGGCATTCCCGCCAGGCACGTTTCCCCAAAATTCATGCCAAGCCGTCCTTGCAATTCTTTCTGTGGTGATCCCCTGAGCCCGGCGCCAGTGTTATGGATTATTGGGCTTCGCGCCATAGCGAAGACCATCGACCAGCAGAGAAACCATCCGCCGCGCGTGTTCAGGGCCTTGATTGTAAGCGTGCATGCATAAGCTTGCGACCGCGCTTAAAAGCTCCCCTGCTGCGATATCGCTGCGAACCTCGCCAGCCTTGACCGCTGCTTCGAGCAAGCCGCGCAGAGCGGGTTCAAGGTGCTGCTGGAAATAGGCGGGTAAGCTGTCAAAGGCCGGATCGCCGGAGTGCAATGCGCTCGCTAGCCCGCGCTTGGTGGCGATAAAACCTGCATAACGCTGCATCCATTGCGCCAGCGCTTCGCCCGCTGCGTATTCCGCCGCCAGCACGGACGCGGCCTCGGCACAGGCATCCACTTCATGGCGGAAGACAGCCGCAACGAGATCCGCGCGTTGCGGAAAATGGCGATAGAGCGTGCCAATTCCCACACCTGCTTTCTCGGCGATGTCGCGCACAGGGGCGTCCACACCGGAAGTTTTGAAGACCGCCAGAGCCGCTTCCAGCAAGGCATCGGTGTTGCGCTGTGCATCGGCACGCAGCGCGCGGCCAGCACGCGTTTCGTCTTTTTCTTTTGCCGGATCGGTCAATCGAGAATCCACGCTTGCTAAACGGAACGCTGTTCCATATAAATGGAATGTCGTTCCGCTTTAGGCAATACCCCATTGCAGCGGCAGTGACCATACCTCTACGCAAAGAAGGAGATCACCGTGACCGACAAAATTGCCCTAATCACCGGCTGCTCGTCAGGCTTCGGCCTCGCCACCGCGCAGTACTTTCTGGAACGCGACTGGAAGGTCATCGCCACGATGCGCCAGCCGCGCGAAGACATTCTGCCCCCTTCCAAGAATCTGCGCGTACTCCCGCTCGACGTTACCGACGCTGACAGCATTCGCCAGACCATCGAAGCCGCGGGCCCGATCGATGTGCTGGTCAACAATGCCGGGATCGGCCTGCTCGGCGCGCTCGAAGGCATTTCGATGGATCTCGCCCGCGCGATCTTCGAAACCAACACCATCGGGACGATGGCCATGACTCAAGCGGTGCTGCCGCAATTCCGGCAACGCAAAACCGGTGTCATCGTTAACATCACTTCGACCGTGACCTTAAGATCGCTGCCGCTGCTTTCCGTCTATACGGCGAGCAAAGCCGCGGTGAACGCCTTCACGGAATCGCTGGCGCTCGAACTCCAGCAATTCAATATCCGCGCCCATCTGGTGCTGCCGGGACGCGCGCCCGAGACCCGCTTCGGGGAAAATGCGCGCTCGCGAATGGATGGGACAATTCCCGAGCCTTATGCCGAACTCGCGCAAAACGTCTTTGCGGGCTGGGCTCAGTCGTCCGAAGTCACGCACTCGCAAGATGTGGCCGAAGCGGTGTGGCGAGCGGCAACCGATCCTTCTTGCCCTATGCGCCTGCCCGCAGGCGCCGACGCCGTAAAATGGGCCGCCGCGGCTTAAAACAAAAGCGTTCGGGGCTTCGGAGCATCCGAGGCCCCTACGCCCGCGCTGCCCCACTCAAGGCGTCATTGCCGAAGGCGGCGAGGAAAGTCTGGGTGATGCGCAGCGCTTCCTCGGCAATCGTCTGCGGGCTGACGGATGGGATCACATTCCACACCCGCTTGCGCATCAGCATGCCGGACGCGAGCGCGATGAGCTGCTCGGCGGCGCAAGTGGCATCGGTACGGCGCAACAGGCCCTCGTCCATCGCGCGTTCGAAATAAGCGGCAAAGCGTGAGATGCCGCGCTCTATCGCCATGTCGTAAGCCGTGACGCCGATCTCCGGAAAACGTCCCGCTTCGGCGACGATCATGCGATAGGATTCCACCATATCGTCCGTGAGCATGGCGGCGAGCATACGGCGCGTCAGCTCGACCACGCGGCTTTTGAAATCGCCGCCTTCCGGTTCGACGACAAACACCTCATCGAGCAGCCGCGCGGTTTCGCGTTCGGTCACCGCAACGAAGAGATCCTTCTTGGAGTCGAAGTAGTTGTAGAGCGTGGTCTTGGAGCCGCCGACCTCGGCCGCGATGCGCGACATCGAAGCCCCCGCATAACCGTCCCGGATGAAGGCGCGATGCGCCACATCGAGGATGTGATGGCGCCGCTCGTCGGGCGTGACTTTGCGGTTTTCATCTCTGGCGTGGTCCATGGCGCGCTCCATACCCTTGAAATGAGCAGGGTCTTGACTCTTTCGCCTGCTTAGTATTGAACCGTACTGTATCGTACACCTTACGGGGTGCTGATGTCACGGGTTTCGTCTCTGCTCTGGCCGGTACGGATTTCTGCGCTTCTCTTGGGAGCCGCATGCCTGACCGGCTGCGCGCCCAATCTTGGCCCGCGCCCCGAGCCGCAAGCGCCCTCTTCCTACGAAACGGCGAAAAGCCTTGCCGCGCCCGTTACCGCTTGGCCGGAAGAGGCATGGTGGAAGGCCTATGGCGATCCGGCGCTCGATACTCTTGTTGATGAAGCCTTGAAGGGATCGCCCGATCTCAAGATGGCTGCGGCGCGGGTTCGCGCGGCCGACGGCATGGCCGATGTCTACGGCTCGCTGTTGTGGCCGACCATCGAAGGCAGCGGTACCTTCATGGAAACCGAGATCACCCAGAACATCGGCTTTCCGGCGATGTTCCAGCCTTACCTGCCCAAAGGCTTTCATAACGCGGCGCTGATGAGCCTGGGCGCGCAATATCAACTCGATCTTTTCGGGAAGAACCACGCCAATTTCGCCGCCTCTCTCTCCGCTGCCGAAGCCGCCAAGGCCGAAGAAGCCGCCGCGCGGCTGCAGATCTCGGCCGGTGTAGCCGCGCTTTATGCGGCCTTAAGCCAGCTCGAAGCCGACCAGACCACTGCCGATGAAGCCGTGCGGGTGCGCAGCGAAAGCGCCTCGCTAGTGGAAAAACGCTTCAAGGCTGGGCTGGAAAACGAAGCATCGCTCAGCCAAGCCCGCGCCCAAGTGGAAGCCGCCAAGGTGCAGGTCGAAGCGGTGAAAGCCGCCAATGCGCGGGTGCGCCATGGCCTTGCGGCCCTCATCGGCAAAGGTCCCGATTACGGCCTCACCATCACGGTAAGCCGCGCCCATCCGCTGCGTTCCGATGGTCTGCCCGATAAGCTCGCTGCCGATCTCATCGGCCGCCGCCCCGATGTGGTGGCGGCACGGCTGAATGCCGAAAGCGCTGCCCACGGCATCGATGCCGCGAACGCCAATTTCTATCCCAACATCGATATCACCGGGCTTTACGGCTACGGCACGCTGGATGCGAAGTATCTTCTGAAATCGTCTTCGGAGATGGCGGGCATCGGCCCGGCCATTCATCTGCCGATCTTCGATTACGGCCGCAACACCGGCGTCTATCGCGCCAGCCGCGCCAAATACGATGCCGCCGTGGCGCTTTACGACAAGACCCTCTCAAACGCCTTGCGCGATGTCGCCGACGCCTATGCGAACCGCAAAGCGCTGGAAGGCGAGCTGAAACATGCCCGCAAAGCGCTGAGCGAAAGCGAAAACGCCTATCGCGTCATCCGCACCCGCTACGAAGCCGGCCTCGCCCGCTACATGGATGTGCTGTCGGTCGAAGACAAGCTTTTGCTCCAGCGCATGGCGGTGGCGGATTTCGAAGCCCAGGCCTTTGCCTATGACATCGCCGTCATCCGGGCACTTGGTGGTGGTTACGCCGAGAAGAAGTGAGGACCTCATGGCCAGCAACGACGCCGATCCCGGCAACAACCGCAAAACACTCTTCACCTGGTTCTTTGCCGCCATCGCCGTGGTAGCAGTGATTGCCATCGGCTATTGGTGGCTGGTGGCTTCGCATTACGTCTCCACCGACGATGCCTATGTGCAGGTCTCGTCCGCACAAGTGACGCCGCTGACCAACGGCCGCGTTATGCAGGTGCTGGTGCATGACAGCCAAGCGGTCAAGCAAGGCGATGTGCTGGTGGTGATCGATCCGGCCGACGCCCAGCTCACGCTCAATCAGGCCGAGGCAGCCTATGGCGCCACGCTGCGCAAGGTGGAAACCTATTTCGCCCAAGCCGCCGCCCGCCGCGCCGATTATCAGCGCACCAAGCTCGATTACGAGCGCCGGCTGAAGATCCAAGGCACCGGCGCCATGTCGAGCGAGGAATTCACTTCGGTGCGCGCCGCGTTTGAAGCTTCTACGGCGGCGCTGCAAGCCGCCGAAGCGCTGACCAAGAACACCGATGCCGCCCATCATCCCGAAGTGCTGGCCGCTGCGGCCTTGCGCGATACCGCCAAGCTGAATCTGTCGCGCACCATCATCCGCGCCCCGGTCAGCGGCATCGTTGCCCAGCGCAATGTCCAGGTCGGTCAGATGGCCGCCGCGGGCCGCCCGGTGATGACCGTGGTGCCGGTCGATGAGGTCTATGTCGAAGCCAATTTCAAGGAAGACCAGCTTGCTCATGTCCGTCCCGGCCAGAGCGTGACGCTGACCAGCGATCTTTATGGCTCTTCAGCGAAATTCCACGGCACGGTGGGAGGGCTTGGCGGCGGCACCGGCGCGGCCTTTGCGATCATTCCGGCCCAGAACGCCACCGGCAATTGGATCAAGGTGGTGCAGCGCATTCCGGTGCGCATCACGCTGGACCGGGGCGAGCTGGCCGACCATCCCTTGCGCGTCGGCCTGTCGATGAAAGCCATCATCGACGTCTCGAAATAAGAGCGCGCCATGTCCGGCACAATGGCCATGAAGAAAGAGCCGTCCGGGCTGATGCTCGTAGCCATCGTGCTGGTGCTGGCGCTGGCGAATTTTCTCGCCATCCTCGACATCACCATCGTCAATGTGCTGGTGCCGCAGATCGCGGGGTCACTGGCGGTTTCCTCTGCCGACGGCACTTGGGTGATCACCTCTTATGCCGTCGCCGAGGCCATCATGGTGCCTTTGACCGGCTGGCTGGCGGAACGCTTCGGGCCGGTGAAGGTGTTCGTGCTCGGTATCTTCGGTTTCGGCATCGTTTCGGTGCTGTGCGGTCTTGCCACCTCTCTGCCGATGCTGATCGTCTTCCGCATCCTGCTTGGCATCTGCGGCGGGCCGCTGATCCCGCTATCGCAGACCTTGCTGTTGAAAGTGGTGCCCGAACGCCATGAGGTGACGGCGCTGGCCGTCTGGTCCATGACCACCATCCTGGCCCCGGTGGCGGGTCCTGCGCTGGGCGGCATCATCGCCGATCAATGGAGCTGGCCTTGGGCCTTCCATTTCAAGCTGCCGCTGGCTTTGCCGCTGGCCGCGCTGGCCTGGTATGTGCTCAAAAACCATGAGCTTCCCACCGTCAAGGCGCGGGTCGATTTCGTCGGCCTCGGCCTGCTTATTCTTTGGGTCGGCGCGCTGCAGATCATGCTCGGCAACGGCCAGAACATGGACTGGTTCAATTCCGATTTCATCGTCGCCCTGTTGATCACCACCATCCTCGGCTTCATCGCCTTTGTGATCTGGGAGATGACCGACAAAACCCCGATCGTCAATTTGCGCATCTTCGCCAACCGCGCGTTTTCGGTGTCCATGGTGGTCATTGCGCTGGCTTATGGCGCCCTCTTCGGGGCGGTGGTGCTGGTGCCGCTGTGGCTGCAGAACATCCTGGGCTATACGGCCACTCTCGCCGGTTACAACACCGCCTTTGCCGGTATCTTCTCGGTGATCATGGCTCCCATCACCACCAAACTGATGACGCGCTTCGATCACCGCCTTTTGGTGATGGTGGGCCTGCTCTTTTGCGCCGGTTCCTGCCTGATGCGCATCTTCTTCAATGGCGAGATGACCTTTGAACAGCTCTTGTGGCCGCAAGTGCTGCAAGGTCTTTCCTTCTCCCTGATCATGATCCCGTTGATGGACATGTCGGTGAGTTCGCTGCCGCCGGAAGACACCGCCTCGGGCGCCGGGCAGTTCAATTTCATCCGCACCCTGGCCGGAGCCATCGCCACGGCCTTGGTGGTGGCGGTGTGGGAGAACGCCATCAAATGGAACAAAGCGGTGCTGGCCAGCACGCTGCAGCACGGTCAAGATATGCTGACTGCCCTACAGGCATCCGGCTTCAGTGAACAAAAAGCGCGCAGCCTGTTTGACCTCGGCGTCATGCAGCAAGCCGCCCAGCTCGGCACCAACCAGACCTTTCTTGCCGTCGGGGCGGTCCTGTTGGTGACAGCCGCGGCTGTGTGGCTCGCGCCGAAACCGCCGCGCCATGCTAATAATGACAAACCGCCAATGGGGCATTGACCCCGCATAACAGAGCGGGGGAAACATGTACGGCGTCCTGAAGGATTTTCTGGAGCGTCCCTTACCATTCTCGGTCTATACGGCCGAGGATTTGTGGACGGACGAATACGTCTCCGCCCGCATGCTGCAGCTTCACCTCGACCCCAACACCGATCTCGCCTCCCGGCGCCCGGACACCATCGACCAGCTGGTGCGCTGGATCGAGACCCGGGTGGGTTTGGCCGGACATTCCATTTGCGATCTCGGCTGCGGTCCCGGGCTTTATACCGAACGCATGGCAATGTATGGCGGCCGGGTGGCGGGGGTCGATTTCTCCGAGCGCGCCCTCAACCATGCCCGCTGGTCGGCCACCGCCAAGCGGCTGAAGATCACCTATCACAAGGCCAATTATCTTAGCGATCCGCTGCCGGGCGGACAGCACATCGTCACTTTGATCTATGGCGATTATTGCGTGCTCTCCCCGGCGCAGCGCCATAGCTTGCTCAAGCGCATTCATGATCAGCTCACGCCGGGCGGCCATTTCATCTTCGATGTCTTTTCCCGCGCCCAATTCGGCAGCGTGGAAGAAGGTTTCGTCTGCGAGCCGCGGCTGATGAACGGCTTCTGGGCGGATGGCGATTACATCGGCTTCAAGGTCACCCACCGCTACAACGAGCAATACCTGGCGCTCGACCGCTATCTCATTGTCGAGCCCGAGCGCCAGCGCCAGATCTATAACTGGATGCAGTATTTCTCGCCCAACCAGATCGAGGCCGAGCTGAAACATGCCGGCTTCACGGTGTCGGAAATTTTCGATCTCAACACCGGCGGCCACTGGATCGAAAAAGCCGCCCCGTTCGGGGTGCTGGCGAGAAGGGGGTAGCCCCTACACCGCCACCGCGTGGACGGCTTTGCTTTTGGCGAGATAGGCATCGAACACCGAGGCCACCAGGCGCACCGCGGCGCGGGCAGATTGCGGCACGCGCAGTACCGCCCCTTCTTGCACCACAAGCCCTTCCTTCAAAAGCGGCGCCAAGGCTTCCATCTCTTCGGGGAAATCGGCCGGTGTTTTGCCGAAGGCCGCCAGATCCACTTCCAGGAAGCACATCAGCTTTTCGATGATGCCGCGGCGCAGCTTGTCGTCTTCCGAGAGCGCAATGCCGCGCGCCACCGGCAAGTCGCCCGCTTCCACGCTTTTGCGCCATTCGGGCACTTCCGGCTTGTTCTGGATATAGCCTTGCGGCAGCGCGCTGATGGACGACGCCCCCAGCCCGATCAGGGCCGGCGCATCATCGCTGGTATAACCTTGGAAATTGCGCTGCAGCGAGCCGTTCACTTGCGCCACCGCCATGGAATCATCGGGCAGCGCGAAGTGATCGAGCCCGACCGCGACATAGCCCGCTTCCGACAAGAGCCGGTGCGCCAGTTCGAATTGCTCGAAACGCTCCTCGGCTTGCGGCAGGGTTTCTTCCTTGATGAGCTGCATGTGCTTCTTGAAATGCGGCACATGGGCATAACCGAACACGGCAAAACGCTGCGGCTTCAGGCTGAGCGCCAGCTCGATGGTGCGCTGGACATTCGCCATGGTCTGGTAGGGCAGCCCATAGATCAAATCGATGTTGAGCGAACTCACGCCCACCGCGCGCAACGCGTTCACCACATCACGGGTCTCTTCATAAGGCTGGATGCGGTTGATCGCCTTCTGCACCTTGGGGTCGAAATCCTGCACCCCGATGGAGGCGCGGGTCAGGCCGCATTCCGCCAGGGTTGTTACCATCTCCGGCTTCAAGCCGCGCGGATCGATCTCCACGGCGAATTCGGCATCGGAGGCGAATTCGAAACTCGTCTCCAGCGCGTGCTTCACATCGCGCACATCCGCAGGCGACAGCATGGTCGGCGAACCGCCGCCCCAATGCAAATGGGTGACGGGATGCCCTTTCAAGAGCGGGCCGATATTTGCAATCTCGGTATACAAATACTTGAGATAGGACTCGACCGGCGAATAACGGTTCACCACCGTCGTATGGCAGCCGCAGAACCAGCACAGCGTGTCGCAAAATGGAATATGCACGTAGAGCGACAGAGGCATGCCTTCCGGAAGCCCTTCCAGCCACCCGCGCAGCGTTGCCTGCGTTACCTCGGCATGAAAATGCGGCGCCGTCGGGTAAGAAGTGTAACGCGGCACGCGCGCGGAGAAGAGATTCACTCGGGAATTTGTCACGCTTTGGGTCATTTCAATGCCATGGCACAAACGTTGAAAGGGGCAATCCGTGATAACACGTAAACGCAGCCGCGACTCAAATAAGCCGCATACAGACGGGATTTCTTGACTTCAGCCGTATTTGGTGCATACTACTTCCTGCCTCGCTCGAAAGAGCAGATGAGGTGCAAAGACGGGCCCGCCCGCCGGGCCGGTCGACCCAAACGGCTTCGTGCCAGGGTCTTGAGAATGGGCGCTGCCTTTTGCGACAGCGCCCGCACCTTTTCTGGGATATCCGTCATCATCGCGCCAAGTCTAGCGCAGAGGCCTGTCCGAATCCTACCCTTCCTTTTTCGCAGAAAACCACGCACAGCATCCCTGCTGTGAGAAGGGTCTTGAGAGACTAGCCACTAACCCTCCGCCATTGGAATAGCAGGAGGTCTATCGCGCATGCCACCAATTACACCAATGGCTGTCATCCCCGGCCGAGTGCATCGAGCGGAGCGAAGATGCGCGAGGGGATGACAATCTGGGTGTGATTTACACCAAATGAGATACCCTGCCCTCGATGTAGGTGGAATATTCACGCCGCCGCGATCGCGGCCTCGCTAATCAGCGGCAGATAGATCGTGAACACGGTGCCTTGGTCCGGCTTCGAATGCACATGGCAGCAGCCGTTATGGGTATCGACCACACCATGCACCACCACCAGCCCCAAGCCGGACCCTTTGCTGCGGCCTTTGGTGGTGAAGAAGGGCTCGAACATGCGGTCCATCACCGCCGGCGGGATGCCATGGCCATTGTCTGCCACCCGCAGGAAACAATAATCGCGCGCCGGATCGATGACGCCCAAAAGGCGCTCATGCGGCTTGCCATCCAGGCTTCTGAGGGCCCGCAATTCTTCTGGGCTGGCCCGCCCGGCCGAGATCACGATATGCCCCTCGCCGCTTGAACAAGCATGCATGGCGTTGACCGCCAGGTTCTGGATGAGCTGCAGCAGCTGTGCGCCATTGCCTTCCATCAGCAAAGGTTCGGCGGGCGGAAGGACCGTGAGCGTGGCCGGGTTGTCGCCTTCGACCGGCACCACATCGAGATCGCTGCCAAGCAGCTCGGACAGATCCATTTCGCTGCGCTCGACCGAAGCGGTGCGGGCGAAGCCGAGAATCTCGTCGGTCAGCGATTTGCCGCGCTTGCAGACGCCGAGAATGCGCTCGGTGAGATTGCGTTCCACGGCATTGCTGTCGGAGGGATGGGCATTCTGCATCCGCGCCTGGCCTTGCGCGAAGGCGAGGATGGCGGCGAGGATATTGTTGAAGTCATGCGCAATACCGGCGGCCATCTGGCCCATCGCCTGCAGCTTGGCGCTCTCCTTCACCTGTTCGTGCATGCGCGCGGCTTCGGCCAAGGCTTCGTTGCGCTGGGTAACGTCTTCCACCCGGACCAGGGTCTCCGACTCCGGCAGGCGCACACGATAGATGTCATACTCGCGGCCATGAAACCGCAGTTCCTGGTGGTCCTTGTCGGCCGCAAGCGGCGGCAGCGCAAAAGGTATCGGCGGCGGCAGGCTACCCTCGACCGCACCGGCCAAATGGCGGGCGGCGGCATTGGCATAGTCCACCCTGCCCTCCTTGTTCAGCACAAAGATGGCCTGGCTGACACGATCGAGCCGCTGCAAGCTGCGCTCGCTGTGATCCAGCGCGAATATCAGGGCCACGATCTGTGACACCGATTTGGCGAAGGCGATCTCTCCTTCACTCCAATCGTGCGGCATTTCATTGGTGATGATCACCGAAGCCACGACTTCGTCCCGATGGGCCGCCGCGGTGTGCAGGATGGAACGGATGTTATGCGCTTCATAAAAAGGAATGCCGGTTTCGTGGCATTTGGACTGGCGCACATCAGGGGTGGCCATCACGAGATCGTTAGCAATCAATTCGCGGAATTCGGCTTCGTAGCAAGCTGGTGGTTCGTGGTCCCGGACATGCTGCAGCACACGCCGATCCCAGGCATCGACCAAGTGGAAATCACTGCCCTCCACCCGTCCGACGCAAACGCGATCCACACCCAATACCGCCACGGTCCATTCGGTGATGATCTGCAACCGCTCCGCCAAGGACTTATTGGCCGCCAGCGCCAGCCTGGTGATCTTGCGCAACGCCTGCTGGTGCTCGGCGATTTCTTCCTCATGCGCCACGATCACGGTGTTGGCCTCGATCAGATGGAGCAGCACCGTGGTGAACAGCACAATGACCAGAAGGCCAATCAGCCGTCCCGAAAGAATCTGAAAAGGGGTTTCGTCCCCTTCCGCCCCCAGAAACGGGGCGAGGGCGGTCAGAAAGACACTGAGCAGGGCGGCAGCAATGACCGCCCGCCGGCCGGAATAGGCCGCCAAGGCCAACACCAAGCCGTAAGCAGCACCGTCGGCCGCGGCTCTTGCCGGGGTCACGTCCAGGGAGAATACCAAGCCGGCTGCAAGGACGATCGCTACGCCCATCTGCCAGCGGTTGAAGAACTGTCGCGGCCGCCACATGAAAATATTCCCGGCCCCATCCGCGATGGTTATACCACACACATGCCAGAATGTCGCAGTTTTTGGGATAAGCCCCGCAAAAAGGCAACAAAACCGCTTCCCTTGCCCCAACCTCCCCTTTCCTGTATACGCCCGCCCTTCTTACGTGGCTTCGGTCGCGGGAGCCTTGAGGCGCGAGGACTTTGTCCAAGCCCGATGGGTCATGCCGGATGGTCCGGCTTCTTCGCGAACCAATGCGTTTCAACGGCTTAACCCGGCCAAAGCGCACCGATGCCCTACAAGGGAACGCGAGAATGGCTCTTTACGAGCATCTCCTGATCGCGCGCCAGGATATCAGCGCGCAGGCGGTCGACGCCCTTGCTACCCACCTTAAAACCATCGTTGAAGGCGAAGGCGGCAAGGTCGAGAAGCAGGAATATTGGGGCCTTCGTGGCCTCGCCTACCGCATCAAGAAGAACCGCAAGGGGCATTATGTGCTCCTCAACATCAACGCCCCCTCCAAGGCCGTGATCGAGCTGGAACGCCAGCTCAAGATCAACGAAGACGTGCTGCGCTACATCACCGTGAAGGTGGATGCGTTCGAAGTGTCTTCGAACAAGGCGCGCCGCGATGACCGCGCCGACAAGCCGGAAGGCGAAACCACTGAGGAGCTGGCCTGATGAGCTATGGTGGACAAGGCGGCGGTGAGCGCCGCGAACGTGGCGAACGGGGCGATCGCGAAGGCGGTCATGGCGGAGCCGGCGGTCAACGCCGTCCCTTCTTCCGTCGCAAGAAGACCTGCCCCTTCTCGGGCGCCAATGCCCCGAAGATCGACTACAAGGACACCAAGCTGCTGCAACGCTTCATTTCCGAGCGCGGCAAGATCGTGCCCTCACGCATCACGGCGGTTTCCGCCAAGAAGCAGCGCGCGCTGGCCAACGCCATCAAGCGCGCCCGCTTCATGGCCCTGCTGCCGTATGTGATCGAGTAGGAGGCTAACCAATGCAAGTGATCCTGCTCGAACGCGTCGAAAAGCTCGGCCAGATGGGCGACGAAGTGAAGGTGAAGGACGGCTTTGCCCGTAACTTCCTTCTGCCCCAGAAGAAGGCCCTGCGCGCGACCAAAGTGAACCGCGAATATTTCGCCACCCAGAAGGCGCATCTCGAGGCCAACAACCTCGAGCGCAAGAAGGATGCCGAAGCCGTTGCAGCCAAGCTGAGCGGCCAGGTCTTCATGCTTCTGCGCCAAGCCGGTGATCGCGGCCAGCTTTATGGCTCGGTCTCTCCGCGCGACATCGCGGAAATCATCACCAATGGCGGTTTCACCGTCAGCCGCACCCAGGTGCCGCTGGATAAGGCGATCAAGTCGATCGGCCTTTTCCCGCTCACCGTCGTGCTGCATCCGGAAGTGCGCGTGACCGTGACGATCAACGTCGCCCGCACCGAGGAAGAAGCCGAACGTCAGGCCAAGGGTGAAGACGTCCTCGCCGAAAAGACCGACGCCGAAGAGGCTGTGGTCGCCGCCGAGGAACTCTTCGAAGAAGGCGCGGCCCCCGAAGAGGAAGCCGTCGAAGAGTAATCTTCGCGATCTCTCTGAATAGCGAAAGGCCCGGTGGAAACACCGGGCCTTTTTATTGCGCTATCCAGGCTTTTTAGTTCTTCATCGCCGCCAGATAAGCTGCAATCGCCAGCCGGTCTTTCGCGTTCAAATGCGCCACTTCCGGCAGCATCAGCGCCACGGCGGAGCCTTTGCGGAAGCCATATTGGATGTCGTAGAGCTGGCGGTAGAGATAGCTCGGCGAACGCCCGGCCAGCGGCGGAACCATCCCCATGCCTTGCAAATTGGCGCCATGGCAGGAGGCACAAGGCAAAGCCCCGGCCCCGCTTTCCACCAGTGCCTTGCCGCGTGCGATACTGCCCGGCGGCACATAAGCGGTGAACGGCGCACGCCAGTTGGCGCTCAAATAGCTTTCCAGCGAATCCGGGCTTTCGATGATGCGATCGCCGATCGGCTCAAGCTTGGAGCCCTTCACGGCCATCCAGGTGTACCAGACGACCTCGGCTTTCGGCACCATCGCCGCTTCCACCACTTTGATCCGCGAGCGATAGGGCGTGCGGGCGAAATATGCTGCCGCTTCGTTCAATTCCGCAGCTGTTACGGCCCTGGCCACGGCGGGCATCGCCTTGCTGCATTCCGATTGCGCCACGGCACAGCCGCGGCGTCCCGAATGGAATTCCTCAAATTGCTGCACGATATAATCGGCGGGCAATCCGGCCAGTATGGCGCTGTCCGCTTCGCCGACACCAGTCAGCAGATGGCATTCGGCACAGGGCCAGGCCTTGTCTTTTGGCCTGCCAATCGCGACCGCGGCTGGTGCTTTGGGGTGGTCGGAAGGAAACCAATCGGCGACGTAGTTGCTGTCGTTGAGCTGTTTGGGCGTGACGCTGAGCTTGGATCCCGGCACGGTGACGGGCTTGTCTTTCGGCAGATCAGGCCCTTTTTTCATCACGATGAAGGCCCAGCTCGGCGGCGGGTCTTTGGCTGGCGGATTATGGGGCGCCGCCCCGCTGCACAACAAGAAAACCGCGGCCGCACCAGCCGCACGGATCACCATTCGCGCTTTCATGTTTCCCCTGCACCCAAGCCCGGAAGCCGCACTCTAGGGGAAGATGGATCGCTTGACCTACAAACAATTTTGACCTTCGGCGCAGGACATCGCAAGGCTAGTTTTCGCTAGGAAAACTTATAGGCCTGTTTCTCGCGCCGGCCCCGCGCGCAGCCGAAGACATTGACATCCATCTGAAAGCGTTTGACGAGCGGATGCAATCCTTACTCCGCCGCGATTTGGCTCGGCAAAGCGCCGATGCGGGCCATATGGCGCGTGCCCCATTGGCAGAGCGGTTACAAGGTCTCGGCCAGCTCCACACCGAAACGCGACAGCGAATACTCCACCCGCGGCGGCACTTCGCCGAAATCCTTGCGCAAGACGATGCCGTCGAGCTGCAACTCCTTCAATTCCTGAATCAGCATCTTCTCGCTGATGCCGGGAATGGTGCGGCGCAACTGGCTGAAGCGCTGCTCCTTGTTGGCGATCAGCGCCCAAAGGATCATGAACTTCCACTTGCCGCCGATCACGGCCAGAGCCGCTTCGATGCCGCAAGAATAGGTCTTCTTCCGTTTGCGCATAACAGCCTTGCTCCAAAGCCACGAACCAAAAAGTTCGTGTCCGGCCCAGGCACATACCAAAAGGTAAGTACTGGTAAACCTGACAAGTACACCCCAACTCCTTCACCACGCAACAAGGACGCGAAAAAAGGACAGAGCATGAGCGGCAAACTGACAGGAAAAGTGGCCCTGGTCACAGGCGGTTCTACCGGTATCGGCCTCGCCATTGCCCAGGAATTCGTGGCGCAAGGCGCCCATGTTTTCATCACCGGCCGGCGCGAGGCGGAACTTGCCAAGGCCAAAGAAACGATCGGCCGTAACGTCACCGCGGTGCAAAGCGATGTCGCCAAACTCGAAGACCTCGACAAGCTTTACGATGTCGTGGCGCGAGAAAAAGGCCATCTCGACATCGTCGTCGCCAATGCCGGTATCGGCGAACTAACCCCCACAGCGGATGTCACGCCCGCCCATTTCGACAAGGTCTTCGACGTCAATGTCCGCGGTGCGTTTTTCACCGTGCAGAAGGCGCTCAAGCTGCTGCAGGACGGCGGCTCAGTCGTGGTGGTCTCCTCCATCGCGCAATATACCGGCATCCCGGGCTTTGCGGTCTATTCGGCAACCAAAGCGGCGGTACGCTCTTTCGTGCGCACCTGGGCGGCGGAATTCAAGGACCGCGGCATCCGCTTCAATTCGCTGAGCCCAGGCCCGATCGACACGCCGATCTTCACCACCATTATTCCTGATCCGGAAGCGGCAACCGCGGCCAAACAGGGCTTTGTTTCACAAGTTCCGCTCGGCCGCATCGGCCGCCCGGAAGAAATGGCCAAGGCGGCACTGTTCCTCGCCTCTGACGACTCCAGTTACTCCACCGGTATCGATCTCGTCGCCGATGGCGGCTTAAGCCAGGTCTGATACAGCCCCACGGCGGAGAGGAATGGCCGGGTCCCCGGCCATTCCCATTTCATCCCGCCACCGCCACGCCGATCAGCTTGCCGATGGCAAAGGTGATCGCCGCTGCGCCAAAACCGAAGGCCAGCGAGCGTAAAGCAAGCTTGAATCCCGAACCGCCGGTGAAAAGGGCCGTCGCCGCGCCGATGCTCATCAGCGCAGCCCCGCTCACTGCCAGACTCGCGGCTACTGCGGTGTAACCACTGAAACCGAGCAAATACGGCAGGATCGGAAAAATTGCGCCCGCAGCGAACAAGCCGAAGGAGGTGCCTGCTGCCGCCCAAGGCGAGCCGCCCAATTCGGAAGGATCGATGCCGAGCTCTTCGCGCGCCAAGGTGTCGAGCGCGCTTTCCTTGTTGGAAATGAGCTGCTCGGCCATCGTGCGGGCGGTCTGTTCCGGAATGCCTTTGGCCTGATAGATCAAGGCCAGTTCTTCCATTTCTTCTTCCGGCACCTGCGCCAGTTCTTCGGCTTCCGCCGCAATCTGGCGTTCGAAGCTTTCGCGCGCGGTGGCGACACTCAACCATTCGCCCATCGCCATGGAACAGGCGCCCGCCGCCAATCCGGCCAGCCCCGTCAGCAGCACCATTTGCGAATTCATTGCCGCACCGGCCACGCCCATCACCAGACTCAGATTCGACACCAGTCCGTCATTGGCACCCAGCACCGCCGCGCGTAAAGCATTGCCGCCGAGCCCGCGATGACGGCCTTCGAGCCGCGCCAGATTGCTCACCTCGGCCGGGTTCGGCCCCCCGCCTGCCAGCGCATTGATGATGCGGGCATGACTGCGTTCAGCTTGCGGCAAGCCGCCAGCGACGGCTTCCTTCTGTTTGTCGTATTGGCCGGAATCGATCTGTTCCAGCGTGTTGACGGTAGGCAGCACCAGCCCTGGCCCGAAGCGCCGCGCCAGGAAAGACAACACCCGCGAGCGCAATGAGGGCTTCAGCTCCGGCACGCGATGGCCGGCCTTTTCCAATTCACGGGCCCAGAAGGCAGCGTGTTCCTCTTCAACGGTGGCCAGTTTGGAATAGATCTGCGAGAGCTGCGGGTTTTGTTCGGCCTGGGCCAGGGCGCGATAGAGCGCAGCGCTGTCGACCTCGCCTTGGATGTTGGCGGTATAGCGGTTCTTGGGGCTGGCTTCGGCCATGGGGATCACCTCTGGCGGAAAGGTTAACCCGTTTGCGGCCAAAGCCAAACATCCCGCGCAGGCCGTGGCGTCACAGACACGGTATGAGTAGCCCGTTGATGCTATTATTCAGAGATGATGTGGCGCTTCGCTCTTGCCCTGATGCTTCTGGCTGCTCCGGCTGCGGCCAAAGCCAAACACGCGCCCAAAGCGGACGCGGACAACGCCCCCCATTACGGCGCCGTGGAATCTGCTGCGGAAGCCTGCACAGCGGATGGGGCCTTCGGCCATCGCTTCAGCCGCGAGCATTACGGCCATATCGATGGTGTTGCGGGTTCGGAATGGGAACCCTTCACGCGACTCTCCATCAACGATCATGAAATCCGTGCCGAAGCCTCGTTCCGCGGCGTGAGTGATGATTTGGATGGAGACATTGCGGCGGCGAAGAAATTCCTCCGCGAGTTCGAAAAAGCCGCCGACAAGAAAGACACTTTTCCGCACAAGAAAAAGCACAATAACGGTGTGGAACTTTATTCCGGCGAGGAGCCCGATACAGGCTTGCACTTTCTGATCCGTCAGGATGATGAGCGCATTACTGCCACTTGCATCAACCAGGACCGCTAACACCGATGCGGCATGCGTTTGCCCTGCTTTTTCTTTTGGCGCTGGGCTTTCCCGCCTTGGCCAACTCCCCCGAGCCGGACCGGGAAGATATCCAGGCCGCCGCGCAAACCTGCAGCGAAGACGGCGCCTTCGGCTATCATTTCCGGGACAAGGCTGCCGCACCGCGTGACACGGCGATCGCCCCTTTTGCTATCGAGAAGCTGGGCCAGCAGCGTGAAGGCCTGTTCGAGATCACCGCGGTGGCCTGGTTCGGCAAGGCACCAATGTCGGGCGAGGACCGCAACGCGCTTGCCATCTGGGTCTATCATGCCATCGACGCACAGATCGTGGCACAGCATCGCTTCGCCAAACGCGCTCAGCACAAGGATGGCGTGACCTATTTCTCCACGCCCGATCCCAAACGCGGCTTTGCCCTCGACCTTTCTCATGAAGGCACCCGTGTCCGCCTGATCTGCACCGATCTCGGTCTGAAGAAGAAGGCGTGGAAGCCGGTGAAGGACACCAGTGCGGATGGCGAACAAGCGCCCTGATTGCCAGAATTGTTGGCATATGCTATAGCATATGCCATGAGCCAGGAACGCCTTGTGAAAGTTTTCCGCAACGGCCGCAACAGAGCCGTTCGCATCCCCCGGGAATTCGATTTTCCTGGCGACGATGTCCTCATGCGCAAGGAAGGCGATACCATCACACTCAAACCAGTGCAGAAAATGCCTCTGATTGATCTTCTCGCCACGCTAAAACCCATCGAAGACGATTTCGGAGAGATCCCCGAACTGCCGATCGATCAACCGCCGGAATTGGGCTGATGCAATATCTCCTGGATACCAACATCGTATCCGACATTGTGCGGCGGCCGCAGGGAAAAAGTGTTGCTCAACTCGCAAAAGTCGGAAGCGATGCCGTGTTCACCAGCATCGTTGTGGCGGCAGAACTGCGCTTTGGAGCGATCCGGCGGCAATCCGCAACGCTAACCACGCAACTGGAATTAGTGCTGGGGAGTCTACGCGTGCTGCCATTGGAAACGCCTGCAGACGAGTTCTATGGCGAAATCCGTTGCGATCTGGAGCGCCGCGGCCTGCCAATTGGTCCAAATGATCTTCTCATCGCCGCGCATGCCATCGCGCAGGACGCCACGCTGGTGACGGATAACGAGCGCGAGTTCTCGCGCATCAAAGATCTGAAGATCGAAAACTGGCTGCGCTGAACGAAGACGGCCGCATCCGGGATGGACGCGGCCGCCAAACACTAGCTTATAGCAACGCTTACAGCGCCGGATGCGTGGCCGTGTAGCTCAAGCCATCCATCGGCAGCTGCGGGTTGCGCAGATTGAGCGGGCCGTTGCGGTCGAATTCGACCAGCGAATTGCCTTCGCCGAAATGCCAAGCCAAGCGCACCATCAAGCCATCGCTGGAAAGCGAACGGCCATAGGTGTTGATGTTGTCATGGGTGTAAGAGGCCAAAATCGACACCGGCAAGGCATCGAACGGCTTATATTCCGGGCCCACTTCAAAAGTGGCCCAATGCAGCCCCGAAATGGTGTTGTAAGCGCCATCGGCGGTCAGGGACAGGTTCGGGGTGACATAATAGGTCGCGCCGCCGCCGTAATAACCGCCATCACCGGAAAGCGGACCGAAGCTGCCGCTGATGCCGCCGCCGCGCAGGCGCAAAGTCAGGTCAGGCGCTGCATAATATTCGCCGACCAAGCCGTAATTGCCATAACCCGCGCTGATGCCGAGAAGGCGCGAGGAGTTATAACCACCGGCGAAACCGACTGCATAATTGGCATCACGCCAAGTGACGGCACCGCCCGAGGTCCAGGTATCGACCGGCGTGCTGTGGGATTTGGTTTCGGAATAATCGACGAGGCCCTGCACGTTCAGATGCGTGTCAGGTATCGCGTAATTGGCAGCTCCTCCAAAGTCAAAGGCGTTGTTCGGCGCGCCCTTCACATCGGAATAGTTATAGCCCCCCGTGATCGTGCCGCTGAACCCGGTCCAATCCGTCGCATTGGCGGATGTGGCAACGGCAGCGGCGGCCCCCAACAAAAGCATCGTAAAGCGCATGATGTACTCCATGACTGATGTTACGCGTTACCGCGTGTTAAGCGGTAACGATTACATGGGGAGCACGATCCGCGGCCGCAAGGTTTTGGCAGCGATCAATGTATGATGAAGTCGCCGGCGCGCTCTTTTGACAACACATTCGACTGTGCGGAACAATTTGAACACGCAAGGCTTGCGAATTGTTGCAGCGAGGTCATTACAAGACCGTCACTACACGGACTTTGTTTGAAGCAGATCCCAGCGATTGCCATAGAGATCTTCGAAAACCGCAACGCTGCCATACGATTCATGGCGAGGTGCTTCGAGAAACTGAACGCCACGTGCACGAAACACTTCGTAATCACGCGTGAAATCGTCGGTCTCAAGAAAAAGAAAAACGCGGCCGCCGCCTTGATGGCCGACACCGGCGATTTGTTCCGCCGTCACAGCTTTGCCCAAAAGAAGTCTCACGCCGCCATCTTTTGGCCCGACACGCACCCAACGCTTGCTGTTGCCGAGAGCGGTGTCTTCCACCACCACAAAACCAAGCTTGTTACTGAACCAAGCAATCGCTTCATCGTAATCGCGAACGAGATAGGTGAAGTGAGGAATGGTGAGAGCCATGCGCGTCTCCTACAGATCGCGCGCAATATGAAGAAGAAAGGCGTAATGTCCACGTCTTCGCTTTTGGATTTGGGATTGTGGGGCGATCCAAGGCAATATTTCTCGGCCCCTTGCCCGCGGATTTGATCAACAACACGCTGGGCACGGAGCTCGAAGACGGCGACGTCGTGATTACGGCGCGGGCGCAAGCCCACATCGCGCTAGACCACACACAAGATTTTGCGCTTGTGATGGAACATTTGAAATTGGTGATCTCTGCTCCGACTTATATCGGTCAGTCACCACATCATCCCGAAGCCTTCGAGCTGGTACGCCGGATCGTACTCCGCGACACCAGTGAAATCATTCTTGCGGCGATCAACATCACCCGGAATGCCTTCGGAAATTATGATGTGCATTCCGCCTATCGCATCACTCAGGAGAGAGTGGATCGCCGTGTGGCGAGCGGTCATTTGCGAAACCCGAAAAAATAAAGGCCCTCAAGAGAGGGCCTAAGCTTGCGCCGGATGCCATCCCGGATCTCTTGGCTGCCTTGCGGCAGTTAATTACCTGGCGAGCCAGGTGTGTGAGGAGGCCGTTCTCACCTCTGCAAACTGGGCGATATTACCTCTTTCGGAGGATAAGTTTCAATGAACGCCCTAAGCACCGGGCGGCCTCAACCACGGAACATTGCCCAGGCATGGCAATTCACGTCATAAAATTACACGACGGTATTTCAAGCCGCTGGCGTCAAACGGCCCCGTGCCCTGCCCTCGTTCCGCCCCAGGCGAAGGGCTATAGTCCCCCGCCTTCACTTTGGAGCTTTTCCAATGTCTGCCCAGGTCGAGAGTAAGCGGATCAGCGTGCCGGAAATCCGGGCCCGCAAGGCCAACAAGCCGGTGGTCTGTCTGACCTGCTACCACGCCCACACCGCCCGCCTATTGGACGAGCATGTGGACCTGATGCTGGTGGGCGACAGCCTGGGCATGGTGATCCACGGAATGGAAACCACGCTCGGCGTCACCCTTGAGATGATGATCCTGCATGGCCAGGCGGTGATGCGCGGCGCCAAGAAGGCACTGGTTGTGGTGGACATGCCATTCGGCTCTTACGAGGAATCGCCGGAAGTGGCGTTCCGCAACGCAGCCCGGGTGCTGTCGGAAACCGGCTGCCAAGCGGTGAAGCTGGAAGGCGGCGCGTCCATGGCCGAAACCGTGCGTTATCTCACCGGCCGCGGCATCCCGGTGATGGGCCATATCGGCCTTACCCCTCAGCGCATCCAGATTTTCGGCGGCTTCAAGACCCAAGGCCGCACCGAGGCCGAATGGCCTGCCATCGAGGCCGATGCCGAGGCGATCGCCGAAGCGGGGGCTTTTTCGGTGGTGCTGGAAGGCATGGCCGAGCCTCTGGCCGCCAAGATCACCCGCGACATCGCCATTCCCACCATCGGCATCGGCGCCTCGGCAGAGTGTGACGGCCAGATCCTGGTGATGGAAGATATGCTGGGACTCAACCCGCACCCGCCCAAATTCGTCCGGCAATACGCCAGTATGGGGCCGGATATCGAGGCTGCCGTGAAAGCTTATGCCGCCGAGGTCCGGGCCCGCACCTTCCCGGGCAAGGAAAACGTCTACAGCATGAAAAAGGCCGGTTAACGGGCCAGGCGGAAATCGCCGCAGCCGGGACAAATTGGTACCCAATCTGTCGTTTGCCCTTTCCGGAACGGGTGAAATATCGTCAAGTTGCGCTACGGTCGCGCAGCGGGTAATTAGCGCGCCCGGCCAAGGTCTTGCCTCCCCGAAAGGAATTTCCCGTGTCCGACATCTTCCACGAAGTCGAGGAGGAGGTCCGCCAAGAGCGGCTCCAACAGTGGTGGAAAAAATACGGCGATTATGTCATCGCCGGGGTTTCCGTCGTGGTGATTGGCGTCGCCGGCTACAAGCTCTGGCAGTATTACGATCAGCGCGAGCGCGTGAAGGCCTCGTCCGAATACCAGGCCGCGATGCAGATCTCGCAGGCCGGTCAGAACGATCTCGCCGCCCAATCTTATGCCCAGATCGCCAAGAAGGCGCCGAGCGGCTACGCCCTCATCGCCCAGCTTTCCCAGGCCGACGAATGGCTCGCCTCCGGCCGCACCAATGATGCGGTGGCGATCTACACCAAACTGATGGACACCGACAAAGCCGGTCTCGGCCAGGTTGCCCGCATCCGCGCTGCTTGGGCCCAGGCGGACAAGCTTTCGACGGACCAGCTGAAAACTCTGCTGGCCCCGCTCAACGACGGCAAATCGCAATGGCGGTTCATGGCCCAGGAACTGCTGGCCTATCGCGCCATGCATGACGGCCGTGCCGAAGAATCCCTGGCCGCGTATAAGACGCTCGCCGCCGATAAAGATGCCCCTGCCAGCCTGCGCCAGCGCGCCGAAGCCATGGCTTCGCTGATCCAGACCTCAGGCGACAAAGATTACGGCACAGTGCCGCTACCGCCGAAACCCGAAACCGTCGCTGCGGAGCAGCCCACGCCATGATGATCCGGAAAGTTGGGCCGATTGCCCTCGTCCTCAGCCTCTCCATGCTGGTAAGCGGCTGCGCCATTACCGACACCATGGGCAAATGGTTTTCCTCGCCGCACAAATCCAAGATTCGCGGCGAGCGCATCTCGATCATGACCACGGATGAGGCGCTGAAGCCCGATCCCACGTTGAAAGACATCAAGATCGAGCTGCCCGCGCCTTACAAGAACACCGAATGGCCACAGCCGGGCGGTTATCCCTCCAACGTCATGCATCATCTTTCGGCTCCCGGCCCCTTGAAGGTGCAGTGGGAAGCCGATGCTGGCGCCGGTTCGGCCACCCGTTCGCGCCTCACTGCGTCGCCGGTCGTGGCGGCGGGCATGGTCTTCACCTTGGATGCCAAAGCCCGCGTCTTTGCGATCAACGCCAGCAACGGCGAAGAAGTCTGGCATGCCTCCGTTGCTCCTGCGGGCGAACGCGATTGGGTGAACTTCCTCACCTTCGGCGCCTTCGGCAAGGACACCCGCATCGATCCGTCGAAAGGCGCTGGCGGCGGCATCGCCTTTGATGGCGGCCGCATCTTTGCGACCTCGGGTTTCGGCGATGTGGTGGCGCTGGACGCCAAATCGGGCAAGGAAATCTGGCGTGCCAGCGTCGGCGTGCCAATCTCCAATGCCCCGGTGGTCAATGGCGGCCGCGTTTTCATCTCCTCCATCGACAACCACTCCCACGCCTTTGCCGAGAGCAATGGCCGCGAATTGTGGGACCATCAGGGTATCAGTGAATCCGCCGGTATCATGGTTTCGACCAGCGCAGCGGTGGTGGGCGAATTCGTCATTGCCCCTTACACCTCCGGCGAAGTCTATGCGCTGCGGGTGCAGAACGGCCGCCCGGCCTGGAATGACATGCTGACCCGCAGCCATGGCGTCACTGCCCTCTCCGAAATCGACGACATCGCCGGCCGCCCGGTGGTGGACCGCGGCCTTGTCTTTGCCATCAGCCATTCCGGCGTCATGGCGGCGATCCAGCTCGAAAGCGGTGACCGTCAGTGGTCGCGCGATCTCGGCGGCATCCAGACTCCCTGGGTGGCGGGCGATTACCTTTATATCGTCACGCTGGAAAACCAGCTGATGTGCCTGACCCGCAAGGAAGGCAAGGTGAAGTGGATTCACCAGCTGCCGCGCTGGACCGATCCGGAAGACACCTCGTCCGATCCCATCGTCTGGTCCGGCCCGGTGCTGGTTTCCGATCGCCTGATCGTGGTTTCATCGGATGGTTATGCCCAGGCGCTGTCGCCTTACACCGGCCAGCTCATCGGCCGCATGGAGATCCCAGCCAAGGCCTTCATTGCCCCGGTGGTGGCCAATGACACGCTGTATCTCTACACCAATGACGGCAATCTGGTGGCGATGAAATAAGCAAAAGCGAATTTGGCGTAGCGAATGGCGAATAGGGACCTTCCCTGCTCGCCGTTCGCTATTTGCTATTCGTTCTCGTATAATCCCTATTCACTACTCACTATTCGCTATTCGCTATGTCCTTTACGGTCGCCATCGTCGGAAGAGCCAATGTCGGCAAGTCCACGCTTTTCAACAAGCTGGTCGGCCGCAAGCTGGCGCTCGTTCATGACACACCCGGCGTCACCCGCGACCGCCGCGAGGCCCCGGCCAGTCTCGGCCCGCTGAATTTCACCGTCATCGACACCGCCGGGATTGAAGCAGGCGGCAAGGACAGTCTGGAACAGCGCATGGCGGCACAAAGCTATGCCGCCATTGCCGATGCCGATGTCTGCCTCTTCGTCTTCGATGCCCGCGAAGGCGTGACCACGGCCGATCAGATCGTGGCGCAGTATTTGCGCAAATCCGGCAAGCCGGTGGTGCTGGTGGCCAACAAATGCGAAGCCCGCTACAGCTCGGCATCGGAAGCCTGGTCGCTCGGCTTTGACGAACCCTTACAGATTTCCGCCGAACACAATATCGGCTTTGCCGACCTCGTTGAGGCGCTGGCGCCTTTCGCGGAACAAGCCGCCGAAGCAGAAGCCGCCGCCGAAGAGGAAGCCAACAAGCCGCTGCGCCTCGCCATTGTCGGCCGCCCCAATGTCGGCAAGTCGAGCCTGTTCAATCTGCTGCTCGGCACAGAACGGGCGCTGACCGGCCCGGAAGCCGGCATCACGCGTGATGCCATCGCCGCCCATTGGCAGGCCGAAGGCCGCGACATCCTTCTGCACGACACCGCGGGCTTGCGCAAAAAAGCGCGCGTCGCCGGTCATACCCTGGAAGAGATGAGCGTCGGCTCGACGCTGGATGCGGTGCGCTTTGCCGATTGCGTGGTGGTGGTGATCGATGCCACCCAGCCTTTCGAAAAGCAGGATCTCATCATCGCCGATCTGATCGAACGCGAAGGCCGCGCCATTCTGTTTGCGGTCAACAAATTCGATCTCTTGGAAAACAAGGCGGGCGCGATTTCCAAGCTGCGCGACAAGCTCGACCAATGCCTGCCGCAAGTGGCGGGCGCGCCCTTGATCGCCACCAGCGCCACCACCGGCGAAGGCCTAGACCGCCTGCTTCCGGCCGTCATCACCGCCGACCGCGCCTGGAATGCCCGCGTGCCGACAGCCACGCTGAACCGTTTCCTGCAAGACGCCATGGAGCGCCACGCCGCCCCCGCCGTTTCCGGCCGCCGGGTGAAAATCCGCTACATGACTCAGCCCAAGAGCCGCCCGCCAACGTTTGCGCTGTTCGGCAATCAGCTCGACGCCCTGCCGGACTCCTATATCCGCTATTTGGTCCATGGCCTGCGCGAGACCTTCCATCTCGGCGGCACACCGGTGCGCTTTCTCATGCGCAACACAAAAAATCCCTACGCGGATAAGAAGAAGGCGTTTTAGGCGCCCCTTCGTGGGAAACATCGCAACTCTCAATGTGTCATCGCCCGCAACTGCGGGCGACCCAGGTTGTGTTGCTTGGTTCTAACCACCGAAAATCAAGCATTGCCGAAAGGGCCAGTGCCGCGAGACCTGGATGGCCCGCAGTCGCGGGCCAAGACAATCTTGAGTGATGAGCCATAGGCGAAAGCCCGCCCACGAGCGAGGTTTGAATATCCATTGCCCCTCCCCAGCGCAGGCCTCATGCTGCCGTCATGATCGATACGAAGACCGTGAAAAGCTGGGTGGCGTGGCCGGGCGCGGCGTTGGCGCTGGCCTCTGCCGTGTTGTTCGGCGCCAGCACACCTTTTGCAAAACTCCTCCTCGGTGGCGGCGTCAATCCCTGGCTGCTGGCAGGCTTGCTTTATCTCGGCTCCGGCATCGGTTTAGGTCTCGTGCATCTCAGCCGCCGCCTCTGCGGCGTTGCCACAGGCGAAACCGCCTTGCGCCGTGCAGACGTACCGTGGCTGGCGCTGATCGTGCTGTTCGGCGGCATCGCCGGGCCCTTGCTGTTGATGCTCGGCCTTTCCACCACACCGGCCTCGTCAGCCTCGCTACTGCTCAATCTCGAAAGCCTGGCGACCATGGTGATCGCCTGGGTGTTTTATCGCGAGAATGTCGACCGCCGTTTGCTGCTCGGTGCTTTGGCGATCCTCGCGGGTGCGCTGGTGTTGTCCTGGCAAGGCGGGCCGTCCGGGCTGGGCTGGGGCGCGCTGGCGGTGGCGGGCGCTTGTCTCTGCTGGGGCATCGACAACAATCTGACGCGCAAACTTTCCGCCTCCGATCCCTTACAGATCGCGATGGTGAAAGGCTTGGTCGCAGGCAACGTCAATCTTGCGCTGGCGCTGGCAATGGGCGCGCATCAGCCCGCATCGTCCGGGCTCGCTGCGGCGGCGCTGATCGGCTTTCTCGGCTATGGCGTCAGTCTGGTGCTGTTCGTCTTGGGTTTGCGCTATCTCGGCGCTGCCCGCACCGGCGCCTATTTCTCGACGGCGCCTTTTGCCGGAGCGCTGTTGTCGGTGGCGCTGTTGGGCGATCCGTTCAGCGCCCGCCTTGGCATTGCCGGAGTGTTGATGGGCTTCGGGCTTTATCTGCATCTCGTGGAATCCCACAACCACGAACATGCGCATGAAGCGATGGAGCATGCCCATCGCCATGTCCATGACGAACATCATCAGCATGAACACGGGCCCGATGATCCGCCCGGCGAGCCGCATGCCCATTGGCACCGCCACGCGCCGCTCACCCACAGCCACGCGCATTACCCCGACCTGCACCACCGGCATGAGCATTAGGGGGCTATCGGAATTCATCCGGCCAGAGCTGGGCGCCATGCAGAACGCGGAGAATCAGGATTGTCTCATTCATGACACGGTAAGCCGCAATGTAAGGTGTATCGGCTATAACCAGCTCTCGCGTCCCTTCCACACGGCCAGGGCGGCCGCTTAACGGAAATTGCAGCAAGGTTTCGACCGCCTCCTGAATTCGGTCATCGATAGAGACCGCGGCATATGGGTTATCTGCTTCGATATAGTCGAAGATCTGCTCCCGGTCAGAGACCGCAAACAGCGACCATTCGAGTCTCACGGCTTACGCCCTTCCGCTTTGCGCAGCGCAGCAGTCCGCCGCTTAGCGAACCGGGCTTTGACCTCGTCATGCGGAACACCCGGACGCATGTCCTCCAAAGCTTCCTGCACTTTTCGCCGGAACCATGCGTCGTGAACCGCCCCGTCGTGGATCAGCTCAAAAGGCAGCGCGCCTTCTTTGGCCGTCCGCGTCAGCAAAATCCGCACCGCATCCGAGATCGTCAACCCGACGCTCTCCAGCACGGCAGCGGCTTGTTCTTTCACTTCTGGATCAATGCGGGCCTGGATCAGGGAATTGCTACTGCTCACGGGCGGGTCTCCTTTGGCCAGCAGTGTAATTCATTTGAATGACAATGTCAGCCCCCCCCCCCTTTGGCCCACCGCTATCGCGGCGTCCCACTTCCCCCGCTAAAGCGGGGGAAGTGTTCTCTTGAGCGGAGCGAAGGAGGACGAAGGGGGGAAATTGCGATTCTGTTCTCGAATTTTCTCCTCTATGCAACGCAGTATTCGCATGCAGAGGACCAAAAGAAAGCCCTCGTGGTATGGTATCTCTCGTGGGCTTGGAGCGAGCGCTCAATGTCGAAGTCTGTCACAGTTGATTCTTGGCGTGATTTCAAGGACCGTATAGCCAAGTTGCGGACATCACTCCTCGATGATCGCCGCCTCTCTGACAGATTGCTCTTTCGCGGGCAATCCGACGCGTCCTGGAAGTTAACGACTACACTGGACCGCGCGGGTGGCCAAGTCATGAGCTTCGCAAACTACTATCGGAAGATGATTGTCGCGCAATATCAAATAGAATCATTCACACCAAGTCGCTGGAACACTCCAGATGTTCCGGATATCTACAGAAAATTAGCCAGCTACGATTACCTGTCACGCCGGAGCGGTCTTGAGGAGCCAATTTATAGTTATTTGACCCACTTGAGGCACCATGGCTATCCGACGCCAATTCTAGATTGGTCGCGTTCTTTATATGTCGCCTCGTATTTTGCGTTTGCTACCGCCAGAGACGTAGAGCATGTGTCGATTTATGTACTTTGTGAAGCAACCGTCCATAGCGGTTCTTCAAAAGCACCCCAGCTAAAGCTTCTTGGGCCTTATGTCCGCACACATCGCAGGCATTATATTCAGCAGTGCGAGTACACACTAAGCGTAATCTTCAAGGACAATGAATGGCAGATGACACCACATGAACAGGCAATTGATGTAGGAGATAGTTTGCAGTTTCCTCACGGAGAGTATCCTGAGAACTTCGTGATCTGTAAGTTTGACCTGCCCGCTAGCGAGCGCTTGGCTGTTCTCAAGGAACTTGATGAGTGCAACGTAAATGCATTCACGTTGTTTGGTTCTGAAGAGAGTCTGATGCAAACGCTCGCATTCAATCAATTCGAGCTTAACCGCTCGAGTTAACGGACGCCCACTCCCGATAATTCACCACCGCGCCCGTATCGTCCCATCCCGGCGAGAGCATCTGTGCTGCCAACGCTGCCACATCGTCTGCGGTCGGCAGCGTCGACGGGTCTTCGCCGGGCATGGCTTTGGCGCGCATCGCGGTGGCCGTGGCGCCGGGGTTGAGGATGTTCACCCGCACATTCGTCTCGGCGCATTCGGCAGCATAGGTCAGCGCCAAAGATTCCAGCGCCGCTTTGCTCATGGCATAGCCGCCCCAGAAGGCGCGCGGCTTCTGCGCCACCGTCGAAGAGACGAACAGCACGCGCCCCGCTTCGGAGCGTTTGAGCAACGGATCGAGGGAGCGGATCAGCCGCCAATTGGCGGTGATATTCACCGCCACCAGCTCATCGAACAGCTTCACATCGAGATGGGAGAGCGGCGTCAAAGCGCCGAGCACACCGGCATTGCCGAAGAAGCCATCGAGCTTGCCCCAGCGCTCGAAGATCGAGGCACCGAGACGGTCCAGCGCTGCACCATCTTTCAAATCCAAAGGCACCAGTGTGGCGCTGCCCCCTGCCGCGCGCACCGCATCATCGGTCTCTTCCAGACCGCCAACCGTGCGCGCCAGCAAAATCAGATGACAACCTTGCGCCGCCAGAGCCACCGCTGCCGCCCGCCCGATGCCGCGTGAGGCCCCGGTGACGAGAACGATGCGCTCGGCCACGGCTTACGCCACTTCGGCGAGGAACGAGAGCTGGCCTTCCTTGGCATCCGCATCGGTGATGCGGATGGGATAATCGCCGGAGAAACAGGCATCGCAGAACTTCGGTGCCGCCGCATCGCGCCACTCTTCGCCCACGGCGCGGTAGAGCCCGTCCATGGAGATGAAAGCGAGGCTGTCGACGCCGATGAACTTGGCCATTTCTTCCAGATTCATCTCATGGGCCAGAAGCGCATGCTCGTTGGGCGTATCCACGCCATAGAAGCAGGAATGCTTGGTCGGCGGGCTGGCAACGCGGAAATGCACTTCCGAAGCACCGGCATCGCGCACCATCTGCACGATCTTCTTGGAGGTGGTGCCGCGCACGATGGAATCGTCGATCAAGACCACGCGCTTGCCTTCCAGCATGGCGCGGTTGGGATTGTGCTTGCGGCGCACGCCGAGGTGACGGACGCCATCCGTCGGCTCGATAAAGGTGCGGCCGACATAATGGTTGCGGATGATGCCGAGCTCGAAGGGAATGCCGCTCGCTTGCGAGAAGCCGAGCGCGGCAGGCACGCCGGAATCGGGCACCGGCACGACGAGATCGGCCACGGCGGGGGATTCCTTGGCGAGCTGTTCGCCGATCGCCTTGCGCGCCGCATAGACATTGCGCCCTTCCATCATCGAATCCGGGCGGGCGAAATAGATGTATTCGAAAACACAGAAACGCGGCTTCTGCTTGACGAAAGGATGATAGCTTTCGATGCCGTGTTTGGTGAAGACCACCACTTCGCCGGGTTCGACATCGCGCACATAATCCGCGCCGATAATGTCGAGGGCGCAGCTTTCCGAAGCCAGGATCGGGGCACCATCGAGATTGCCGATCACCAGCGGGCGCACGCCGAAGGGATCGCGCACGCCGATCATCTTCTTGGAGGTCAGCGCCACCAGCGAATAAGCCCCTTCCACCTGCTTCAAGGCATCGATCAGCTTGTCGACCACCTGGGTCTTGGTGCTGCGCGCCGTGAGGTGGATGATGACTTCGGTATCCGAAGTCGATTGGAAGATCGCGCCTTCCTGCACCAGCTTGGAGCGCAGCGCATAGGCGTTGGTGAGATTGCCGTTATGAGCAATGGCGATGCCGCCGCCGGTCAGGTCCGCGAACAGCGGCTGGATGTTGCGCACCGCCGAACCGCCCGCCGTGGAATAGCGGTTGTGGCCGATGGCGTAATCGCCTTTGAGATTGGCGGCGTGGCTGGAATTCTTGCCGAAGATATCGCCGACCAGGCCGGGATGGCGCTCGGCGATGAACTGGCCTTGGTCATAAGAGACCACACCCGCGGCTTCCTGGCCGCGATGCTGCAAGGCGTGCAGCCCGAGCACCGTCAAGGCGCCCGCGCCGGGATGGCCGAAGATTCCAAAGACGCCGCACTCTTCGTGCAGCGTATCCGCCTCATCAAGCCCAAAAGGGCCGGTCATGGCTTGCCGCTTTCGTCGCTGTGGCTGGTTTCGATGAGCCTGTCTAGCGCGTGACGATCCTTGGCGCCATAGGTCTTCTTCGCATGTTTGCCCTGTTTATCGGACGCAGGGGATGGTGTGGGCCGCGGCACTGCCTCATTTTGGGCCTTTTCCGGGGCCGGGGCCTCATCATCCGCCTTCAGATCGGCCTTGGTGTTTTGAAGGGTCCGCTTGAACGGCTGGTCCTGCAACAAATCATCAATTTTTTTAGGTTTTTCCGGCGCCGGTTCCGCCGCCTTTTCGCCGTGATTGCGGCCGTCCACCTGCACATCCGGATCGGGAATCAACGAGGCGACGATTTCGGCCGAAGCGCGCATCACCGGCCACAGCCGCGCTTCCTTGACCCAATCGGGCTGATCGCGCAGCGGCACGATCGAGGTGTAGACGAGATAGGCGATGCCGATGATAGCAATGCCGCGCAAAATGCCGAAACCGGTGCCAAGCACACTGTCGAGGGTGCCGACTTCCGACTTCTTCACGTTCATGGCGATGCGGGAACTGGCGAAATGCAGCGGGATCAGCACCACCAGAAAAACGACGACATAGCCCACCACTTCGCCCAGCCATTTGGGTTCCATCATGGTGCGGATCCAGCCGGCGCAATACGGCCCGAGATAGAGCGTGGCATAAGCCGCCGCGATCCAGCCGAAGACGGCCAGCGATTCGGAAACCAAACCGCGATAGGTCGCGTAGACCGCCGAGACCAGCACGATCAGGACGACCACGATATCCAGGAACTGAAAAGCGAAGTTCATGGAGCGAGTCTACCGCAAGCGGCGATTCGGCGAAATCGGCTGCGGCGTCATTTCGGGACAGTTTTCGGGGTCTATTTCTCGCCGGCGCCGCAAAAAGCGATCAGATCGCCGACATCCTTGACCGGCTTCAGCTTCAGCCCCGCCACTTCGGTCTTGGTATCCTTGGGCACCACCGCGGTGGTGAAACCGAGCTTGGCCGCTTCTTTCAGGCGCAATTCCGGCTGCGGCGCCGGGCGGATGTCGCCGGTGAGGCTGATTTCGCCGAAAAACACCGTGTTGTGCGGCAACGGGATGCCCGCAAAAGACGAAATCAGCGCCGCCGCAGAAGCAAGATCGGCCGCCGGCTCACCCACTTTGAGACCGCCCGCGATATTGAGATAGACATCGTGGCTCGAGACGCCGACGCCGCCGCGGGAATCCAGCACCGCCAGAATCATGGCGAGGCGTCCGGTATCCCAGCCCACCACGGCGCGGCGCGGTGTGCCATAGCCCGGTTGTGCCACCAGCGCTTGCACTTCCACCAGCAAAGGCCGCGTGCCTTCGATACCGGCAAACACCGCGGTGCCGGGTGACGCGCTATTGCGGTCACCGAGGAACAGCGCCGAGGGATTGGCGACTTCGGAGAGGCCTTTGCCTGTCATTTCGAAAACACCGATTTCGTCGGTCGGTCCGAAACGGTTTTTCACCGCCCGCAGAATGCGGAACTGGTGGCCGCGCTCGCCTTCGAAATAGAGCACGGCATCGACCAGATGCTCGACCGCTTTGGGCCCCGCGATCTGCCCGTCTTTGGTAACATGACCGACCAGGATCAGCGAGGCCCCCGAGGTTTTCGCATAGCGCACCAGATCAAACGAAGCGGTGCGCACTTGCGCCACCGTGCCGGGCGCGGCTTCCAACGCACCGGTCCACAGCGTCTGAATGGAATCGATGGCAATGACGCCCGGCGTCTTGCCCTTCTCCAGCGTCGCCAGGATGTCTTCCACGCAAGTCGCCGAGCCCAGCGCCACCGGGCTTTCCGACAAGCCCATGCGCGAGGCGCGCGAACGCACCTGGGCCATGGATTCTTCGCCGGAGATGTAGATCGCGCTGCCGCCCTGGCGCGCGAAGGAGGACAGCGCTTGCAAGATGATGGTGGATTTGCCCACCCCCGGATCGCCGCCGATCAGAAGCGCACAGCCCGGCACCAGCCCGCCGCCGCAGACGCGATCGAATTCATGGATGCCGGTAATGCGCCGCGCCGGTTCCTTGTCTTCGGTCTTGAGATCTTCCAGCGCGAAGATGCGGCCCTTCTGGCGCTTGGTGGCGTTCGAGCCCAGCGGTGCGGGCGCGGCTTCTTCGCTGATGGTGTTCCAGCCGCCGCAAGCCTCACACTTGCCCGACCATTTGGAATGCACCGCGCCGCAGGACTGACAAACGAAAGATGTTTTGGCCATGGTCGCTTCTAAACTTCACCCTCCCCCTGAGGGAGGGTGGAAATTGCGATATGCTGGCTCATAGCACGCATGAGAACAAAAAGGCAACGCCATGGATGCCCTCACCCTTTTCGGCCTCTTCGCCGTAACGGCGATGCTCGTCACCTATGCGCTGGAGAAGAAGAGCCCGTGGTTCATTCTCGCCTTTGCGCTGTCGTGCTGGCTGGGCTCGGCTTACGGCTTCCTGCAAGGCGCCTGGCCTTTCGGACTCGTCGAAGCCATCTGGGGCGGCGTGGCAGTGAAACGGTGGTGGAGTGTGCGGTTTTCCTAGGCCGCGGCGCCCTCGTCCGGATTGGCCGGATTTGCTATAGTCCCCCTATGAACGTGAACCCGTCCCTCAAGCGCGATTTCGGCAAGGTGGTTTCGGCCCTCGGCGAAAACTTGCCCGATGCGGAGATGGAAACATTGCTCGCCAACCGGCGTGACGAGATCGAAGCCCTGTTGGACGAAGCCCGCGAAGCCAAAGCGCGCGGTGAGGTGGCTCCCTTGGAACCTCTGCACGATTTTCTCCGCCGCGCCCGGGAGCGTAGGCCTTAGCAATCGCCATGGCACATCGCATCACGCTTTCCCGTCCGGCCAGGGATGATCTTGATGCGATCTGGGATTATCTGGCGCAAGAGGCTTCCCCTGAAGTGGCCGATTTTGTCGTCGCACGTCTTTATGAAGCGATGAACGTCGCCGCTGAGCATCCCCGCCTCTATCCCGAAACGAATTTTCGCGGCCAACCCCGGCGCCTAAACGTGTTCGAATATGCCGTGTTCTACGAACCGCAAGCTGAGGGCGGCATCTTCGTCTTGCGAGTCATCCACGGAAGACGAAATCTTGGACCAGTTTTGGGATCTGCGGGATAGAGAACATCCGCCGACCTTCATGCCCTAGACCCAATAATCTAAGCAGATTTGCGATAGCGCCGAATGATACGGATGGTCAGCCAAATACATGCCAACAAAAGGATCAAAGCCAAGATGGCCGCCCCGGCTATCAACTCCGATTGCCGATTGAGCGCCTCCTGCGCTGGGGTAAGCCGGGCGCCCGGCGTGAGAAGTACGACCGCGTGCGTTTCAATGCGGTGGAAAAACAGAAAGTAGATGCAAATACCGGCGACCAGCCAAACAGGCGCCAAGCGCATCCACATCCTCTACGCCTTCACTTCCATCTTGATCGGGCCTTCGGCGCGGCCATGGATGAACTGGTCGACGTAAGGATTGCCCGAGTGGTCGATCTGGCTCGTCGGACCTTGCCAGATGATCTTGCCCTTGTAGAGCATGGCGATCTGGTCGGCGATCTTGCGGGCGCTGGTGAGATCATGGGTGATCGACAGCGCCGTGGTGCCGGCGGCGCGCGTCGCAATGATGAGATCGTTGATCACGTCCGACATGATGGGATCGAGACCCGTTGTGGGCTCATCGAAAAAGATGATCTCGGGATCGGCAGCGATGGCGCGGGCGAGCCCCACACGCTTCTGCATGCCGCCGGAAAGTTCGGACGGGTACAGCTCGCCGACATCGGCGGTGAGACCCACCTGTGCCAGCTTGTCAAATGCAATCTCGCGCGCTTGTCTCTTGGCAACGCCGCGGCCTTGGATAAGGCCGAAGGCAACGTTTTCCCACACCTTCATGGAATCGAACAGCGCCGCGCCTTGGAACAGCATACCGAATTTGCGCAAGAAGGCGTCACGGGCGCGGCCGCGCAATCCCGTCACCTCTTCGCCATCGACGAAAATTTCGCCCGCCTCGGGGTGAAGGATGCCGAGCACACATTTGATGGTAACCGATTTTCCAGTGCCAGAACCGCCGATGATAACCAGCGATTGGCCTCGCGGAATGGTGAGATCGAGGCCGTCGAGCACCACCTTGGGCCCGAAGCGCTTCTTCACATTCCTCAGTTCGATCTTGGCCGGCGCGGCAGCACTCATCATCGAACGCCTCTAGATCCCGAAGTAGTTAAAGAAATTGGTGAGGATGTAATTGGCCGCCAGGATCAGGATCGAGGACGACACCACCGCATTGGTGGTGGCCGCGCCGACACCTTGCGCCCCGCCTCTGGAATTGAAGCCGTTGTAACAGCCCATCAAAGCGATGAGGAACCCGAACACCACCGCCTTGATCAGGCCCGACAGAACGTCATTGAAGGTCAGCGCCTGCATGGTGGTGGAAAGATAGATCGAGCCGGTGAAGCCGAGACTCTTGGTGGCCGCGATATAACCGCCGAAGATGCCGACGGAATCCGCGATCACCACCAGGATCGGCATGGAGATCAGCGCCGCCATCAAGCGCGGCACCACCAGATATTTGGTCGGCCGCGTTGCCAGCGTGGTCAGCGCATCGATCTGTTCGGTGACGCGCATGGTGCCAAGCTCGGCCGCAATCGCCGCTGCCACGCGCCCCGCCACCATCAAGCCGGCGATCACCGGTCCCAGCTCGCGCAGGATGCCGATCAGCACCACCGTCGGCACGAATTGCTCGGCGCCATAGCGTGCTGTGCCGATATAAATTTGCAGCGCCAGCACCGCGCCGGTGAAGAAGGCCGTCAATCCCACCACCGGCAGCGAGAAATAGCCGATGCGCATGATCTGCTTGAACATCAACGACCAATAGATCGGCGGACGGACAAAACTCGTCACCCCGTCCATCGTGAAAACGCTGAGGCGGCCGACTTCCCGCAAGAGACCGAGGGTGGCGCGTCCTACGTGAGCAAAAAAGTTCATGGCAATTCCTCGTAGGACCGCCGGGCCCGGCGCGAAAGCGAGGTGAGGATTTCATAGGAAATGGTGTTGGCCGCCGTAGCAATCTCTTCCAGCGAAATCGTCTCGCCGAGAAGCTCCACCTCCATGCCCGCCTGCACCGGCGACGGCACATCGGTGAGGTCGAAAGTGACGAGATCCATCGACACCCGGCCGACGATCGGCGCCTTGGCGCCATTGATCGCCACACTGCCGGAGTTGGAGAGGCTGCGGAAAATGCCGTCAGCATAGCCGAGTGCAGCGGTGCCCAACAGAGAAGGACGCTTCAAACGATAGCTCGCGCCATAGCCGACCGTTTCGCCTTTTTCGGCGTGACGCACCTGCATGATCGCGGCTTTCAAGCTCACGACCGGATGGAACGGATTGGTCTGGCCCGGCTGCGGATTACCGCCATAAAGGCAAAGACCGGGGCGGACCATATCGAAGTGATAGTCCTTGCCTAGCATGATGCCGCCCGAAGCAGAAAGACTGGCGGGCGCTTCCGGCAGCATGGCAAGCGCGGTCTTGAAGCGATCGAGCTGCAGGCGGTTCATTTTGGATTCTGGTTCGTCCGAACAGGCCAGATGGCTCATCCACAGCACCACCCGCAAACCCGACAACAGGCGCAGATGTTCGGCCGCGAGATTGGCCAGTTCCGCCGCCGAGAGACCGAGCCGGTTCATGCCGGTGTCGATATGCACGGCCGCATCGAGCTGGCTGCGCGTGGCTGTGGCCGCCGCCGACCACGCAGCAATATCCGCCAAGGAGTTCAAGACCGGCGTCAGACGATGGGAGATCAGCGCCGGCACCATGTCCGGCTGGGCGCCATCGAGCACAAAGACCCGCGCTTTCGGCGACAAGGCGCGCAAGGCAATACCCTCGTCCAGACGCGCGACAAAGAATGTGTCGCAACCGGCAGCCGTGAGGGCCTTGGCCGCGGGCGCAATGCCAGTGCCATAGGCGTCGGCCTTAACCACAGCCGCGACCACAGCCGGACTCGCCAGCCGCTGCACGGTTTTGAAATTCCCGGTAAGTGCTGGCAGGCGCACCGTCAGGCGCGCCGCATCGAATTCCGTGACTATGGTATCATCCGCCCGGTCCATAGCCGGACAATGCCGCTGGGCGGCCTCGCCGTCAAAGACTGTTGTGGGGTGCGGCGAACTTGTCATCACCTAATGTCCGAAGATATCCGCCAAACAGGGCGCATTCGGGTCCACATTCTTGGGGCAGCGCGGCGCCGTGTTGCGTTCATGAGCCTGGACATCGCTCGGCCGCAGCGTTTCTTCGCGTTCCTGCGGCGTGCGGCCTTGCGGGTCCAATATGATGTTTCCGTAACGGTCATAGACGAACTGCCACGGCTTGCGCCTGCATTCCGTCCGCATCTTGGAATTGAGATATTCAAAGCTGTTGGCGCCACAGGCGAGCGAGCGGCCCAAAGCATAACCAAGATCGGTGATGGCGTTGTTTTCTTCTTCCTTCGGCCGGATGACCTTGGGCACCAGATAGGGATTGACTGCGGTCTGCTCGTCTTTTTTCTCGCGCGGGGTCGGCACCACCCGCGGCGCCTGCGCCGGCTGGGTGAGATTGATCCAGGTCAACTGCTCCAACTTGGGCCTTTTGAAGGTCTCGATGGGGACGAATTGGGCGATGACCAGCAACCACACAAACAAGATGTGCAGCAGCACCACCCCGGCAACAGCAACGCTCCGCCGGCGGGCGCGCTTGGCCGCGGCTTCACCAGCGCTGAGACGCGCTTGAAGCTCTGCCATCAGGGTGGCGGACTCACCAACCAAAGACGTATCAGCCACCGAGAAGCCTACGAGTCTGCAAAAAGGGGACGACGGAGGGGCAGTTTATGCCATTCCTCGCCTGCGGGCGACTATAGCCCTGGATGTAATGATCTTTCTGGGCATCTCAATCCCAGACAGGCGGGATTTCCAGGCGGGCGCGTGCGGTTGCCAGCCGCGGGGAGCGCCACAAGGCCATGGCCCCCTGCCATTTTTCCTGCCAATCCGGCCGCTCCCGCCGGATCAAAGGGGTACCCTCCTGCGAATGGCTGGCGAGGGCGCGACGGACCGCCTCAGGGGCAATGACGGCCCCCAGAAACTGCCCCAGCGCGGCAGCGGCCGTCTCCGGTTCATTAACCCAGTCCTCGTAGCGCATCAGATGGCAGTTGCTGTGGCGGTTCAGGATCTCGTAGCAGCGCAGCGCGGCCAGATATTTGCCGACGGCCTTGCGAGGCCCTGCCCCGAAGACTTGGGCGGTAGAGCGCGACCAGCTTTCGAAGCCGCGGAAGAGGACCATCGTTTTGGCGTCGGGCCTGCGGACGAAAAGCTCGGGCACCCGGGCGCATTCGGCACGCAGCTTGATCACAGGCACACCGCCTAAGGCGGCGGAAAGATCGCTGCTCAGATTCCACATCGCCGTTTCGAAGGGCATGCGCAACGCGCGCGGCAGCATGCGGAAAAGCGGATGCGCCAGCTGCGTGTAAAAATCCGGCTCGGATACCGAGGTGACGCCCGCTTCCGCCAGCACCCGGCTGATCAGCGTGGAGCCGACACGGCCCGGCGAAAACAAAAACACAGGATCGCCGAGCCCCGGACCATTCGACAGCGGGCCATTCGACAGCGGACCGTGTCCGACCGGGACGGAAAGAACACGCTCTGCGGTGCGGCGCAGATACAGATAATAGAAAGGCGCGTCCTGCACCGCGCGATTGTCTGCAGACCCAACGTAAATGGCACGGCGCTGCACAAAGTCAAAGCAATAGGGAAGCGCGCCGCTCACGTCTCCGTGAAGAGGCTTCATTGTACAGACGAAATCGGCAGGCGATGCGATGGCGATACGAGACTCATTTCGCCGCGTTTGCACAACACCTTCAAAAATCGCTTTGTTCAACGCCATTTCCGTACAGTCACAATATCCAATAACTGTCTGAGTACCCCATTCCGTCGGGCATCATTTGTATTTCTTTGTCTCAGACCGGTCGCTCGTCACTGCTTCCAACACCTCCATCAACGGAACAATGCGAAATGTGCGTTGATCACACGTCGCTTTCATCCAAAGCCGGGTGCAATGAAGCTCTTTGTCATCAATCTCGCGAGGCGCCAAGACCGTCACGCCGCCATGACGGCGCAATTGAAGAAACTTGGATTATCATTTGAGACCATCGCGGCGATTGATGCCGATGCGGTAAGTGCCTCCTGGATCGCGAATTTCTTCACGTCTAGCGGACCGTTGGGAATACTGCCGAAAGGCGATCAATGCTGCTCACTCAGTCACCGCAAAGCCTGGGCGGCCTTTCTTGCCAGTGGCGAACCCGCCGCCACCTTTCTGGAAGACGATGTGGTGCTGGATCGTGCCGCCGCCTCCCTGCTCGCCAACACCGCTTGGCTGCCGGATGACGCCGATGTGGTGAAGCTTGAGCATTTCGGCCCGCAAAGCCAGCGCGTGCTGGTCGGCGCTCGGACCGGAATTGGCCGTGGGCGGAGTATTGCTCCGATCTTGTCGCGTCATACGGGTGCGGCGGCTTACATCCTGTCGCGCCGTGCCGCAGAACAACTTTTGGATGTGGAGCACTGGAACGTGCCGGTCGATCACCTGCTCTTCAATCCCAACGTTTCGCCGATGGCCGAGAGGCTGAAACCCGTCCAGCTTCTGCCCGCGATCGCGCGGCAGGAAAGCAGTTTCGGCGGCGACTCGGACATCCGGCACTGGCGCATCGCCGACCGCAAACTGCGCCCCGAACTGATCCGCCGCGAAATCGTACGCGCCTATTACGAATTGCGCCTGTTGCCCAGGCAGATCGCGCAGGTTCTCCGCGGACAGGCACAACTGATGAAGGTCGCCAACGAGACGCTGAAGGCCCCGGTCTTTTATCCCGATGCCCCTGCCCTGCTCCGCCAGCGCGGCGCCGCTTAGGACATCTGGTCTTCGGCCAAATTCGAGAACCGCGTATAGCGGTCGTCGAAGTAAAGCTCGATCTTGCGGGTGGCACCGTGACGGTGCTTTTCCACCAGGACTTCGGCGCGGCGGAACACCTTCTCGCACTTCTCCAGCCATTTGGTGTGCTCGGGCGTGCCGACTTCGGGCTCGCGCGACTTGAGATAATACTCTTCACGGAAGACGAACATCACCACGTCGGCGTCCTGCTCGATCGAGCCGGATTCGCGAAGGTCAGACAGCACCGGGCGCTTGTCGTCACGGGCATCGACGCCACGCGACAGCTGGGAGAGCGCCACCACCGGCACGTTGAGCTCCTTGGCCAGGGTCTTGAGGCCTTTGGTGATCTCGGTGATTTCCTGCACCCGGTTTTCGGCCCGCTTGGACGGCGTGATCAGCTGCAGATAGTCGATCATGATGACGCCGATGTTCTTCTCGCGCTTCATGCGGCGGGCACGGGCCACCAGCTGGGCAATGGAAATGCCGCCGGTATCATCGATGTAGAAGGGGACGCTCGACAGCTCCTGCATGGTGAGCACGAACTTGTCCCATTCCTCCTCGGAGAATTTGCCGGAACGGATTTTCCAGGTTTCGATCTCGGCGCGCTCGGAAAGCACACGGCCGGACAATTGCTGCGCCGCCATTTCCAAAGAGAAGAACAAGACCGGCGCGCCGCGCGGCAATTCCACCCCCGCCGCCACATCCTGGGCATAAGCATAAGCGGAATTGAAACCCGCATTCACTGCGAAGGCGGTTTTGCCCATGCCCGGACGGCCGGCGATAATCAGAAGGTCCGAAGGCTGGAAACCGCCGATCAGATTGTCGAGATCGGTGAAGCCGGTGGTGACGCCGGAAATCTTGCCGCCACGGAGCTGCGCCTTCTCGGCCAGTTCCACCGCGCGCCGCAAGCTCTCGCCGAAATCGATCGGGCCTTCGCCGTAACGTGAGGTTTCGCTGACGCGATAGAGCGCCTTTTCGGCGTCTTCGATCTGCTCCTGCGGGCTCTTATCGTGCGGGGCGTCATAGGCGACATTGACGATCTCCTCGCCGACGCGGATCAGCGTGCGGCGGAGCGCGAGATCGTAGAGAATTTTTGCCAAATCCTTGAGGTTCGGCAGCGCCGGGGCGGCCGAAGCCAGACCCGCGAGATAAGCATGTCCCCCGACCTCTTGCAGGCCCGGATCGGCCTTCATGGTGGCATGCAGGGTGAGCGGGGTGACGATCATGCCATGCTTTTCGATCGCCATCGCCATGGCTTCGTAAAGCCGCTGATGCAGCGGATCGTAGAAATGCTCCGCCTTCAAATGGGCCGAAACGGCTTCCAGCCCCCGGTTGTCGACCAGGATCGCGCCGAGCACGGCCTGCTCGACTTCGATGTCGTAAGGGATATGACGAAAGGCTTCCTGTTCCATCCCGGACCTGGTGCAACAACAATGATGATGGCGTGAGTCGCCGTGAAGAGGGGGCCGAATCAACAGATGTGACCGGGTCACCGCAACCGCTTTTGTGCGGAAGCGGGATTTGATCACAGGTAATTGTGATCGCCGTAGCGGCAGCAGCCAAAGCTGCGCGCGAATTGTGGGGATAAGCACAAGAAGGCTGCTTTTGTCGCTGTTCTTGCCGCGCTTTTTGCGCTCGCGCCCAGCGGCGCTGGCGCGGCTCGAAGCCCAGCCCGGCCAGATAAGCGTAAACTTCGCGCAAATGGTGCGAAACATCCTTGCGCAAGGCGATGAGTTCGCGTGTGTAGCGGCCGTGCTTCCACGCATTATCATTGCCGGGCTGGCCGCCGCGAGCGCGCATACTCATACGCTGAGGCACGTGGATGCCTCGCGGGGTGAGCTTGCGCTTTTTGCCATGCGTGCGACGAGCGGCCATATGTGCCCCTTAAGCCGGCGGCGTCGTTTCGTTTTCTGAAAGCTCAGGCACCTCGGGCGGCGGAGCATCTTCTGCCGGAAAGCGTTCGAGACAAGCCTGCACCTCCTCCGCTTCGATCTCCTTCACGGCGGCCGCTTCGCTCGCCAGCAACAGCTTCTCTTGCACGGTGGCGAGCCGGGCCGCGTCCAAAGTCGAATTCGAATGCGGCAAAGCGGGGCGAGAGGTTTGAACCACCTCGATAATCCTGCGCTGCCGCTGCTCGGCTTCGGTCACCTTGGCCATCGCATTGGCGATATGCGCCGAAGCGTTGGTGGCGCGCGTGGCGGTGCGGATCACGGCCAAAGGATCGCTGCTGCTAATGCAGAGCAATCGCGCGCTTTCTTCGATCAAGACCGAGTTGATGCGAAGCTGGTGCAACAGCTCCGCACTGGCGTGATGACGCTGCTCCGGCGCGGATAAACGTATCGCCGGAGTGTTTTGCTGAGAGTTATTATCAGAACTTGTCATCTAGAATTCCCCAAACCCACGGTTGTTGAAATTGGGGCTGATCAGCGAGTTTCAAGGGGTGAAGAGGACTAAATTCGTAACGTGGTTAATGGGAGCGATGCGAAGCCCATCGCAGAGCGCAGGCTCAAGAAGGCCAAGGGATCGAACGTCTGCTGTCCTGCTCAGAACAGACATTCCGTTTCACGCAATAGCGTCTGAGATGCGCCAATTGCGGCCTTCCAAACACGGGCGCGCGCCGTAACGGTCCTAAGGGGATCACAGAGTGCTGGATGCAATCCAAAGCGCCAGTACGAAAAACCCCGATTGCATGGCAATAGAAGTCCAGTACTGCCCCGGCCTATCGCGGCGACCGACCAGCCCCGGGCTCACTCCTCGAAGGGGATTGACGGCTTTGCCCGACACAAGCTCGGAAAGCACAATAAGGGCGATTACCGCTGGCAGACCCCACATCACCAACATAGTTTGCTTCTCACAGGACTCTCACGCCCCTAAATAACGGCGAATGCCCCTAGCGCATAGAAGGTTGGGGAATGGCCGGAGTTGGCGCGATTTCTCCGGTGGGCCAATGTCCGTTCCAGGCCCGACACTTGCCGTAAGTCCTTGGTCTGGCTGGCGCCAAAACTCGACGTTCCTCGGGGACCGGGAGCGGTGGCAGAAAATTGACGGCCGTCAGTGGTGCTCGGCAGCCCCTTGCCTCATTGCGCCGGAAGCGCGGCAAGCCAACGCTCGAAAGCGGCCTCGTCCGTCAGATCGCCGCGATAGGTCAAAGCCGGTGCCGGTGTATAGGGCACGTTGGAGCCGCGCTGGCGCTTGATCAAGGCGTGGTGGCCGTAGGCCAGAATGTGCATTCCGGATGGAAGCTTGTGCCTTTCCAACTCTATGAAGATGGTATCGGCGCCGGTTTGCGTTCCCGCATGATAAACATTCGGAATGGCCAGGAACAAATCCATCAAATCAAGGCACGCCGAGTTGCAGGCGTAGTCCGTCACCAGGAACACCTGCGCTTTCATCGGATTTACCGGAACCGCGTCGCGTTCAGGCTCCGTTAGTTGTCCGACGGTGATGGTCTTTCGCCCCTCGGCAATGGCCTTGTCCAATACCGCCAGGAACTGTTCCTGCTCCGCAACCGCGCCCTGCGGAATTTTCCCTGCCAGGCTCAGCTTTCGGAGTTCGGGGATCGTGGTATCGGCAATATATTGATGGGTGCCCGATACCGCCGGATAAACCACTGGTCCCCAGAATGGGCGGTAATGGTTGACGACGGGCTCGCCCCACAGCCTCTTCGCCAGTTGGCCGGCGAATTGGGAGCTGCCGCCGCCGTTGCCGCGCAGATCGATGATGACGCGGTCGCTGTTGCGGATGTCGTTCACGTGCGCTTCGATGTCGGCATAAAGGCGCGGCCAATCGGAGTCTCCCGCCATCTCCGGCACGCCGATCCGCCACACGCCCGGCGCGGCGTGTTCGAGGCCGAATCGGGCTTTCGGCGGTCTCGCGAAGGCATTTTCCTTGCGGTCCATGGCACGATACGAAAGCGGATACGTCTTAATCCCGGAAGCATCTTGGAAGCGGCACGTTTTCAGAGTTTGCACGAAGGGATTTCCTCTGTCCCACAGCAGAGACAATGCGGACCTGACTCTGCCTTGGTACAAATCGAGATTGGCCTCATATTTGTCGAGCCGCGCCCGCGCGATGATTTCCGCGGACTTGCCGTCGCAATCGAGGAGTTTGGCGCCGATTGGCGGCAGCGATTCCTGCGCTGAAGCTGCATTCATGCTCACCACATAAGCGCCCTCGGCCCATTGCGTTGCGAAGCCCGGCCACTGCTGGGGGCGGCCGCTGACGCCAAGATGGTCGGGGCTGTAGACGCTGAGATGCGCGTCGCGGAATCCACCGGCATAGCCCCGCAACAGATAAGTGTAGCCGACAAAATCCTGCACGTGGGGCAGCTTTGCTTGCGCCTCGGCATACCCGGTTTCGAGCCATTTGCGGAAATAGGCGCTGTCGCGCTCGATGAACATCTGCGGAGCGTTGTCCCGCAGCATGTCATGCATGGCGGTCAGATCGGCTTCGGCAGCTTTTCTCCAGGCTTCCGGCGTATGGATCGGCCAAGCCGCAACACTGCCCGTATAAGTGGCCGCGCCGGTCTCAGGCACCGTAAAACGTCGGGGAGAGATTCTGGAGCCGGTGGCGTCTACTTCCAGAACTTTCCGCGAGCCGAGCATGAACCCGAATGCGACAGGACCGCGTACGCTTACCGGCAATGTAACCGTGTAGCGTCCGTGCCCGTCGGGTACCAACCGGTATTCCGGCGAAGCCTCTGCCCGTGGGTTGAACGAACCAATGACATAAATATTGTCATCCGTGTCGGCCGGAACATGCTCCAGCTTGATCGTCAAGCCATCCGCTGCCGATTGTGGCACCGTCGTTTCCTGCGCCGATGCCAACCCCAAAAGAGTGAATGCCGCCGCGGCCATCGCAAATATAAAACGCGCCGCCACAGTCCATCTCCCGGTCATCATGCCCCCTCTTTTTTGCCGATCGGCAACACAACGTTACGGGGAACTGTGCACGGAGATCAGTTACGACCGTGCAACATTGAATGTCGCATGTTGGCGCTTCTGCGACCTTATCGCAAAGTCTAGTTTGAGCCCTGCTTTCGGTCGTTCAGGCCAGGACCGAGAAGCGCCAAAACCGGACATTTACTCACATCCCTAGGAACACAGGTGGTGGCTATGATGATTGGATGCCAAATGTGAACGGGCGACAGTTCCAGAGGATGTCGGTGCGAACGAGGCTCTCGTCGTTGCCGTGGCAAGCAGAGTTCGCCATCGTGTTCCTCACGGCCTTTGGTTGGTTCATCTATGTGAGCCTTCACATTTACTTCGTTCGCCACACGGGCGTTGTAATCTCCGGCTCAGAAAAGCTGCATCTGGTTACTTTTGAAGTGGCGGTAATAACCCTGCTAGGCGCCTTCCTATACGCGCGTGGCTGGACCTTGGCGCGCATAGGCCTTACTCCGTCCTGGAGAGATACGGCGATTGGAATTATTCTCGCCTTTGTGTCCTACCTCATGTACCGGTTCGCCTGGACCGTGTTTTATGAACTATGGCCATCGCTCTCCCGTGCTTTGGCTGTTCACTATTCGGTGCGGTCGCAAATTTCTCCACTTTCGATGCTGGCTCTCTTGGCGGTAAACCCGCTGTTCGAGGAAGTGTTCGTCATCGGCTACATCATCACTGTGCTGAAGGAAAAGTACGGTGCCATTCTCGCGGTCAATGCGAGCCTTACAACCCGTATTCTTTATCATCTGTACCAAGGCATCGGCGGGCTGTTCAGCCACATTCCGACCGGCCTTCTATTCGGCATTTGGTATGTGCGGACACAGCGGCTATGGCCCCTCATCGTGGCGCACGCGGCCCTAGCCCTTTATTCTCTCCGTCACTACATCGGGACGGGCAGCTTTTAATCACCTGATCTTTTCGAAAATGAACGACCGGAGTTGGCGCGGTTTCGCCGTTCAGCCAATGTCTACAAACGGTATGAAACCGGACCTGTCGTGACCTGGGTCCCCTCCCCTTCGCTCTCCTTTGTGCTTTCGCACTTCGGAGAGCTCAGCCGGGGATGACAATCTTGGTGTGACAAGGACCAGGAAAACGGAGCCAGAGTAGATGTCTGCCTGATAGCCCCCACCCGATCCGGCTTCGCTCAGTTGGCGGCCCAGGTTGGGTTGCTCTGCTGCTGAAGCCGTTCAATGGCCCATTTTTTTGAAAACGCCGGTGCCGCGAAACCTGGATGGCCTGCAGTCGCAGGCCATGACAACCAAGGTAACATGGCAACCAAGGCAAAAAGCCCATACGCAATCGGCATACCCTCACCCGCAGGGGCGAGGGGATTAAGCGAAATACCGCCCCAGCCGCGTCAGGACTTCGGCGAGAAGTTCGTGGCGTTTGCAGAAGGCAAAGCGGATGAAATGGTCCGGCTTGCCGCTTTGCAAAAAGGCTGAAAGCGGGATGGCAGCAACCCCGGCTTCGCGCACCAGCCGCAGACAGAAGTCGCGATCGGGCTCGCTGGTCAGATTGCGAATATCAGCGGTGAGGAAATAAGTGCCTTCGCAGGCGAGCGGCGCAAAGCCGAGCTTTGTGAGCCCCCCGGCCAGAAGATCGCGGCGCTCCTGCAAATCGCGGGTGAGCGCGAGGGTGAAATCCATCTCATGCTCGAGCGCATAAGCGATACCGCGCTGCAAGGCGGGCGGTGTGGTGAAGGTGAGGAACTGGTGCGCCTTGGCTACCACCTCCATCAGCGGCACCGCTCCCATCACCCAGCCGACTTTCCAGCCGGTGAGCGCAAACATCTTTCCCGCGGAGCCGACGCGCAGCGTGCGCTCGCGCATGCCCGGTAGCGAAGCCAATGGCGTATGGCGGCGGCCATCAAAGACCAGATGCTCATAGACCTCGTCACAGATCACCACCGTTTCGGTATCGGCCAGCACCCGGGCGAGGATGGCGAACTCCTCTGCATCGAAGACGCGGCCGATCGGATTCATCGGCGTGTTGAGAAGCAACGCGGCGGTGTTGGGCGTGATCGCTTGGCGCAAGGCCGCTTCCGTCAGGCGCCAGTGCGGCGGATCGAGCGCAATGGTGCGGACCGTGGCGCCAGCGGCCTCGGCAATCGGGCGATAGGAGTCATAAGAGGGATCGATCAGCACCACCTCGCTGCCCGCCGGGGCAAAAGCCAGAATGGCCGCGGTGAGTGCTTCGGTGGCGCCGGAGGTGACGACGATCTCGTCTTGCGGGTTATAGCTGAGCCCATAGAAGCGCTGGGCGTGGGCGGCGAGCGCGGCGCGCAGATCGGGCAGCCCCCGCATCGGCGGATACTGGTTCGATTCCGTGAAGAGCGCGCGCGAGGCCTCCGCGCGAATGGTTTCCGGGCCATCCTCGTCCGGGAAACCCTGACCGAGATTGATCGCGTCCTGCTCGACGGCAAGGGCCGACATCACGGTGAAGATCGTGGTCGGCAGGCGGGCGAAAACCGGATTTTGCAGCGGAGGTCTCCTGCGTTGCGACAAAAACCGTTAGCGCAGCTCCGGCATGGTCAGCGACCAATGCGTCTGCACGATGCGCCAGTCGCCATCCAGCCAGCGATACACTTCGGTACAATTCCAGCGGTTCGCTGCCCCGCTATCGCCGTAAGACACAAAGCGGAAGGTAAGCACGGCCGCATTACCGATCTCGATGACATGCGGATCGATCATCTCATGCCGCGGCGCAAACACCTTGCCGCGCAGGTTTTCGTAATAGGCCGTCAGCTTGTCGAGACCATCGAGCCGCTCGGGCTGAAAGGGATCGAAATAAACGACATCGGGTGCGGAGATCTCCAGAAAGCCGGAAGGATCGCCATTGCACCAGCGCATCAAGGCGCCACGCTCAAGATGAACCACAGGATGATCGTACATGACGGTATTCTTGCGCGTTTTGTTGCGCTCGAAAAGCTGCGGCCGCTCAAAATAGTGAGGGCAAAGCCAGCGTAGCTAAAATGAGATCAACTCGAAAAAAGGGCCTGGCGAACCGGCAGATCGCCAGCCGAGCACGGCATCGCTCTTTTTCCGCGAAATTGGCGGCCGCATTATCGGCCAGTGCGTGTTTTCCTTCTTCAGCCATGCCGCCGAACTGCTGACCGGCACTTGGTAGCGACCGGCGCCGCTAATGCGCGAGGAAGAATACGAGGATGGCGGCGCTGGCATCCAATTGGCGGCTGACTTTGCCGATCAAAAACCGGGGCGCATATTGCGCGCCGCCCGGCCAGGCATGCCCGCCCTCTTCTATTGTGAGAAGCTCGATGCGCGTGCTGCCCTGGCAAGCGCCATACTGCGTACGGGTGATACGCGTGGAATCCAAAAGCGCCAAAGGCTTTTCCGCCGTGGTGACAGGCGCGGCCGAACAGCCATCGATGCGGCGCCAGAAAGCGATGGTATCCATCGTGGATAGCACTTGGCCGCCTTCACCCCGGCCACCGAAATCGGCCACATGGCCACCGTCATAAGGCATGATGGGATCTGCTGTGCCTTCGATCTGCAATACCGAAACAGGACGCACCGGATGGCAGGAGGGTGTGATATCGGCAGGCATGGGACCGGAAACCGGCGCAATAGCCGCAATGCGGTCTGCGAGTTCGCAACCCAGGCGCTGAGAGAACAGCGCGCCATTGGAAATGCCAGTGGCGAAGATGCGGCCTTGAGCGATGGCATAATGCTGCTCCACAGCATCGAGAATGGCGCGAACAAAGCCGACATCATCGCTTTTGTTCTTGATGGTCTGCCGCCCGTCATTCCAGTGATGATCGATGCCGTCCGGATAGACGACAATCATGCCTTCCCGGTCAGCCAGCGCATCGAACCCTGTCAGCCGCGCCATGCCCTCGCCCGTACCGCCGCCGCCATGAAAGACCAAGATCAAAGGATAGCCGCGGGCCGGAGCCGGCGCTTGCGGAACGTGGATGGTATAACTGCGCTGCACCCCGGCAAGAGACAGATGCATCTGCATATCCGCCGCCTGGGCACCTGCCAGAAAAAGCAGTGCCGCTCCGATCCAACGCATCCCGTCCTCCCAGTCTGGCTTGCCGACTGTATCGCTATTTCGTCTTGAAAATCTCGCCATAGCGCTCCGGCTTGAAGCCGATTTCGAGCGTGGCGCCGTTTTCGAGAACGGGGCGCTTGATCATGGAGGGATTGCCCAGCATCAGCGCAATGGCCTTGGCCTGGTTGAGGTCTTCCTTGTCTGCGTCCGGCAGCTTGCGGAAGCTGGGACCGGCACGGTTGATCACCTTTTCCCAACCCGCGGCCTTACACCAGGCGGAGAGCTGAGCCTTGGTCACGCCGGCTTTCTTATAATCATGGAAATCGTAAGCGATGCCGTGCGACTCCAGCCAGGTGAAGGCCTTCTTCATGGTGTCGCAATTCTTGATGCCATAGACGGTGATGGGCATGGTTTTCTTCTCGCTTGGCGGTCCGGCTTTGCGTTTGGGCTTCTTTGCCGCTTCGCGCGACAGTATCGGGGCGGCAGCGATGGGCGCAAGACTGCGCGGCTTGTTCAAAGGCCAGCGGCGCAAGACCTGAAAATCCTCCGCTTCGCCGCGCAGCAGCGCCAATCCCGACACCGTCACCGCGATGGGCGCGACCGGCTGCGGCTCGAGACGCGCCGCACCATAAGCCAGAGTGATGTGCGGCAGCGGTGCTTCGCGCGGCTGCAAACCGTTGCGCTGCAAGGCCGCGTCCAGCAAAGCCTGCACCCCCAAAAGCAGCTTGTCTTCACTGACCAAGGCCAGACGCCGTCCACCGCCAGTGAGACTGGTGATGGCCTCGAAGCGCAGCGTGAGACCGGCTGCCGCCACCGCCTGCCCGGCGAGCTTGGCACCATACAGCGCCGCACGCGTTGCGGAGCCCAGCCGGTGCAAGGCAATATGGATGCGGGCCGGCTTCACCGGCGTGGCGGGAAGATCGTTTTCCAGGATCAACTGTTCGGCAAAGCGCGCCAGTTGGAGCGCAGAGTCCTCTTCCGGCATCAAGGCGAAGAACAGCCGCTCCGGCCTGATCGCCCGCTGCGGCTCGCGCCGGCAAAAGTCGAAAACCGTCTGCACCAGACTCACCGCGACACACCCGCAAGCACGCTAGAACAAATCAGGAACATTCAGCAAGAGGCCAGCGCTGCAACACATGGTATCGCGAAAGACCCTTCTCGCTGTGAAGCAGCACAAAATCGCGAACCAGCAGGACCAGCGGCTCGATCACCCGCGCCGGAATAGCGGCCGCGCCATAAAGCAGAGTCATATGCGGCGTGAAGGCGGCCTCCCTGCGCAAGCCATTCCTCTGCAGCGCCTTGCCAAGCCGCTCATGCAGTTCCGATAGCGCTCTGCCTTGACCCAGCAACACCAAAGGCCTGCGGTGCTTTTTATTGTCAAAACTCGTGATGCCATGAAAGGCCATTGTGAAGGCTTCCATCGCTACGGCGCCGCCCGCCAGCCGCGCACCATAAACAATCGCGGGCGGCAAGCGCTTGAAGTCGCCGAGGTGATGCAACGAGAGATGCAGACGATCGGGTGTGATCCGCGCTCCCGAAAGCGCCTGCTCGCGCAGGAAGCCATCAGCAAACCGCGTGATGGTTTGCGCCTCCGCCTCTTGGGGCATGAGCGCGAAAAACAGCCGCTCCGCTTTGCGCGGCCGCGCGGGCACATCACCGCAAAACTCAAAGACAGCTTGTGTTGCCACGTTCGTCTGCCGCCGGCATTTTCCGGCCTGACGAATATCAGAACAAAACAAGAACATCAAGATTCATGCGAAAGCCGCCAAGACGCCCCAGTGAATTGACGAATGCGCCAAACGTTCTGGCAAATCGCGTTGCAGCGTTTCCGAAGGGGGGAGCGCTACTTCAGGTCGCACCACGAAAGCGCACACTCGCCCTGAACGGCGATAACCTTAAAATCGAACCCCCCGGAGGACCTTTCGGCTGTCCGGGGGCTCTATCTGGTCCGGGTTGTCCCTCGCGGGTCCCGGCTCGCTGTTGGAATCTATGCTCTCATGCCCGTTCGTCAAGACACTATCGTGGCAGAGGTTTCCGCGGCTTTAACGGCTGCGTTTGGACGAACCATATCGCCAAACCGCTGGAATACCTACAAAAGAGCCTCCGGCTATCGCGATGAGCTCGCACATCGGCTGTATCTTTGGAATACCGCACTCGGTCAAAGTTTCCACTTCCCGCTGCAAACCACCGAAGTCGCACTACGAAATGTTAGCAACGACGTCCTGATCGACAGATATGGAGTCGATTGGGCCAGAGATTTGCATTGCCGCGCTGCACTTGGCCCCAAGCGTTCTGATGAAATCGACAAAACTGTCACAAGGCTCGCCAACAAGTACGGCACACAACCGCTCACCGACCAAATCGTTGCATCTCTCACATTTGGCTTTTGGGCCCCAATTCTTCATTCAAAATATCACAGCTCCATTTGGGCGGGATATGAAGCTGACGCCTTCCCCAACCTCGGTGCACTCGAAAGCATGCAGGACATCGGTAATGCGGCGACCGAGGTCCAAAATCTGCGAAACCGCATCGTTCATCATGAACCGTTGATCGGCAGGAACCTGTCTGGCGACTACGGCACAATTCTAAAACTACTCGGCTGGATATGCATTGAGACACGAGAATGGATGCGGAAATACTCTTCCGTTCCAGTGGTAATCCGTATGAGACCAAAATAGGCCGATACAATCGCGAGCGGCCGGGTGCAGCCTAATTCTCCAGCGTCAGCACAGGCGCGAAGCCGCCGAAGATCATGCGTTTGCCATCGAAACAGGGCGGATTTTTCTTCGGATCAAAGCGCTCATCGCGTTCCATCATCTCATGCATCTTTGCCATCGTGGCATCGCGAGTCGCCCGGTCCGGCCATTCGATCCAGGAGAAGACCACCGTCTCGTCCTCTTTGGCCTGCACGGCGCGTTTGAAATCGGTCAGCTTGCCGTCCGGCACATCCTCGCCCCAGCATTCGACGATGCGAATGGCGCCGTGCTCCATGAAGAAGCTGTCGATGCTCTTGGCCTGCTGGATGAAGGTTTCCTTGCTGGCGGCGGGCACCGCGAGAACAAATCCGTCGACAAAAGACATGGCGCACCTCTTCCTGCGTTTGGAAGAATGATAACCCGGGCGGATTGCAGAAATGAAGCCGCGACGCGCATAGCGGCAGGCCGAAAACCGTATGCCTTACATCCATTCCGTGAAAATCCGGCCCTGACGCAGCGACACCCCAGCCTTATTTCATTGCCGTGCTCGCAGGCACCACCGGCAGCAACACCGCGCTGGAGCCCTGCTCGACCGTGATGGCCGCCTTTTTGAAGTCGCCTGGCTTGGCCAGCAGGATGTTCGCCACATAGCTCTGCGGATTGCGATCATAGAGCGGGAACAGGCTCGACTGGATTTGCACCATGATGCGATGGCCGGGTTTGAAGACATAATTCATCGTCGGCAGGCGGAATTTGATCTCTTCCACCGCACCTGGCTTTAACGGCTCCGGATTGGCAAAGCTCTTGCGATAGCGGCCCCGGAAGATGTCGAGACTGATGGGCAACTGATAGCCTGCGAGTTCCGGCTGCTCGGAATAGGCCGGCGGATAGACGTCGATCACCTTCACGACAAAGTCGGCATCCTCGCCCGTGCTCCTGATAAAAAGATCGGCGACCGGCGCACCTTCCACCCGCACCTCCTGGGTCAGCACCGGCGTCTGATAGCTGAGCACATCGGTGCGCGTCGAAACCGGGCGCTGATCCTGCACCAGCCAGGTCGTCCAGCGCGCATGATCGCCGCCATCCACCGGCGGGGTGAGAAACGGCACCGGCTTGGCGGGATCGGAGACATAAGAGTCTTCGCCCGTGCCAGGCTTCTCAAACCCAAGGCCAAAGCCGGATTGCAGATAAAGCGGTTTCAGAATCTGTTTTTCCGCCACTTTCCAATCGCTGAATTTGTCCCAATGCTTTTCCGCAGCGTTGTAGATCAGCGCTTGCGGCAAGGGCACAGCGGGTTTGCGATCCTTCAGATAGGTATTGAAGAAGGGGATCAACACTTCACGGCGGAAATCGGCGGCGGTATCGCCCTTCCATTTCAGCGGCCCCAAAGTCTCGGCCGACTGATTGACCTGGCTGTGATACCAAGGCCCCATCACCAGATGGTTGTTGGCGCCGAACCCGGCTTTGGTGAGCTCCTCCCAGGCATGAACGGCGCCATACATGTCCTCCTGATCCCACAAGCCTTGCAGCCAAAGTGTCGGCACCGTGGAAGGATGCTGCACAACGATCTTGTCGAGCGCCTGCAATTGCCAGAAGGCATCATAAGCCGGATGCGCCACGAAGCGGTTCCACCATGGCAATTGCTTGAAGCCATAACGCTCGGCATAAGCGCCAGCAGAACCCAGTTCGAGGAAGTTCTTGTAATCGTCCGCGCCATTACGCGGCAAGCCATCGCCTTTGCCGGTCTTCGCCATTTGGCCGGAGAAATAATCCATACCAAGCTGACGGAAGGCGCCATAGTGATACCAGTCGTCGCCCATCCAGCCATCGATCATCGGGCTTTCGGGCGCAGCCACTTTCAACGCCGGATGGGGATTGAGCAGCGCCATCACGGCGGTGAAGCCGTCATAAGACGAACCGATCATGCCGACGCGGCCGTTGGTTTCGTGCAAATTCCTGGTCAGCCACGCGATGGTGTCGTAAGCATCCGTGGTCTCGTCTGTCTTGGCGGGATTGAGCGGCCCCATCGGCGGGCGCGTCATCACATAATTGCCTTGTGAACCATATTTGCCGCGGATGTCCTGATAGACGATGATATAGCCATCATCGGCCCATTCGCGGCCAGAGGGGCGCACTGCATCGCGCATATGCGGCTTGTCACTGCCAAAACCGCCCGCGTTGTAAGGCGTGCGCTCCAACAAGATGGGCAGGTCTTTGGCGCCCTTCGGCAGATAGATGACGGTGTGCAGCTTCACCCCGTCGCGCATCGGGATCATCACCGCGCGCCGCTCGTAATCATAACCGGGGTGCGGCTCCTGCCATTTGACCGCGATGTCGGTGCCGCTCTGCACCATGTCAGGGGTGACACCATCAGCGGAGCTGCCGGCTTGGGCAGCCGACAGCAAAACCGCCAGCGGCAGGACAAAAGAAGCAGGACGCATAAGACCCCCGGTTCAAGCAAGCAGATTTGATAAGCACATTACGGGGTCATTGCCGGATCACAAAACGGTGTACCGCATGCCTGCTATCCGCAAGGCAGCGGCCGGGCGGCCATACCGGCTGTTAAATGTGCTTCAGCTATTGGGATGACAGAGGTCTTCGCGGACAATGTCCAGAATCTCATTGACCTTGGCCAGAAACTGCTGATCGGCCGCCTTCTGTTTTCCAGCCAGCGCCTGAGCCCCCTGCTTGTCCACCACCACACCTTGAACAACCCGCTCGTCATCGGCTTCGGCGCGCTCGACCTCGGATTGCAGCAAAGCGCGCTGGGATTCGATCCGGCGCAGCACCTCCAGAAGTGCGCTGTCACCCGGATCGCTGCCTGATTTCGATTTGGCGGCGGCATCCGCCAGATCATCAAACGGCTTGGTAAAGCCGTCGACCGCCTCCACGATCCGTTTGGTGCCCGACGGCCCGCGTACTTTCTGCTGCACATTCTGAAGCACCGTTAGGGCCTGGCGCAAAAGTTCCTGGTATTTGGACATGGCTCTGCCTCGCTCACCGATAGACGCTCCCCGAGCGGTTTTGTGAACTTCGTTCACATCCAGGCGGCAAATGCGTCCATCAGCATGATGTGCCGGGATACCGGATTAACCAAGGATTCCGCATGATGCACCGGACAGACAGCGGCATCGCCGTGACGCCTGAACGCCTGGGCCTCAAAAAAGAGGGCGGGCAGCCGCTTCCGGAAGGGCTGCGCCGCCGCGCCGAAGCGGTGTTCGATGTCGACCTTGCCGCCGTCCGCGTTCATCAGGGTTTTCAGCCCTTGTGGATCGATGCCATCGCCTTTGCCTGCGGCACCGACATCTATTTCGCGCCCGGATGCTATCAGCCGGGCACCAGGCAGGGGCAATGGCTGATCAGCCATGAGCTGGCGCATGTGGTGCAGCAATGCCAAGGCCGGGTAAACGGTACGGCCGGTGCAGTACTATCGCTGATCGACGATGCCACACTTGAAGCCGAGGCGGACGCCATCGCCTGGGCCGCGCTGCAATCCCCGCCTTTGATTGCACCACACAAGCACAAGCGCCCGCTCGCCAGCCCCGCATCCAGCCACATCATCATCCAGCCGTTCTGGGAACGCCTAGCAAACGGAAAGACGGTGTGGAGGGACGATCATTTTTGGCGCGCCAATTCGTATGAATACGTCACCTGGATTTGGCCCCTCTGGTGCCTGCCGCGCGGGGTCTACCGGCGCAGAACGATAACAAGCCCGTTTGGGCATACATATGATTACGACCCGACCTACAGCAGCTTTCGCAGCAAAATAAACACGAAGCTCGACCTAGACCTCGACGAGGCGGAGGCATGGCAAGGCACGGCGGACAATCGCATCCAGTCCTTGTTCCAGAAATTCTCGGTTCAAGGATGGTTCTGTTACGACATGCAGGCGCACCCCTATTATCATCTGGGCGGCAACCCGAGCCCAGGCGATTGCGAGACGTTATGTGACGCCTTCATCATCATCGCCAAAAACGAATTCGGTCTCGATGTCGAAAAAAAGAAATGGAGCAATGCCTATTTGACCAATGGCGAGCAGACCATCGACGCGGGCGCCAGCGGAAACTGCAACAACGCCACCTATTGGTTTTTTGATAGGCACTTCTGGGTATCTTACAACGGCACCAGCTACGACCTGTTGTTCGGCAAACAGCGCACCCCGGCCAGAAATTCCACCTGGATAAGCAAAAGCTGCATAGATGACATCACGACACTGAACGACGGCAGCAAAATACGGCCCAATCCCGATGCCACATCGGACCCCGTGGCCGGGCATGTGAAGAACGCATATTTGAAAGAGTAGCAGGCGCCCACGCACCCTATCTCACCGCCCTGTGCTCTGACGGGCGGACCATGTATTATCTGATGCACCAGGCGCGCACGCTTTCGCGTTTCAAAAAGCGCTCGGCCTTTTTGCCTTGCAGAATGGCGATGGTCGAGGTCATGCCCGCTTCCAAACAAGTGGCCGCGGCAACCGTAACCGAACGCGGCGCCTCTTCCACCGGCCAGCCCGTTTTGGGATTGAGGATGTGACCGTAACGGATGCCATCCTTAAACAGATACCGTCTGGCATCCCCGCTCGTGGTCAGGGCCCCATGGGAAATCTCCACCAGCCCTTCCATATCCCCCGAACGGTCAACGGATTCGATGGCCACCTTCCAGCGCGAGCCGTCCTGCCGCGGCCCAGAAACGCGAAGATCACCGCCGAAATTGATCAGAACAGGCGTGGCGGTGATCTGACCGGCCATCGCCAAAGCCCGATCGACGGCATATTCCTTGGCCACACCGCCGAAATCGATCTCCATGCCCGCGCACAAGGTGATGACCGGTTTTTCCCAACGCAGTTTTTTCCAGCCGACCAACGCCAGAACGGCGGCGACATCGGCCTTGCTGGGCACCCGGTCAGAGCCATCGAATTTCCAGACCCGGCGCAACACGCCAGAGGTGATGTCGAACAGGCGATCGGAGAGCGCATAACATTGCGCCGAGAAATCCAGCAGCATAGCGGTTTCAGCATCGACCGAGGCGGGCGTGCCCGCAGCCGCATTGATACGGCTGATGACGCTGTCCGGGCGGTAGCGGCTGAATTTCTGCTCGATCCGCCGCGCCTCTGTTTCAACGGCCTCGAATACGGCGCGGGCCAGAGCTTCATCTCCGGTTTCAAGCCGCACTTCGCAAGGCGTGGCCATGGCCCGGAAGATATAGAGGATATCGCGCCCGCTCCGGACAATCCCGGATACGTCTTCAGGCGCTTTATCTTCCTTGCGCAAGGCCAGCCCCATTCAGTGGAAGTCCCAAGTATAGCCGATAAAGGCGAACATCGCCTTGGTGCCGGCAAAGAGATCCTGGTTCTTCAACTGGCCGATGGCATCGGCAGGATGGCCGTTTCCGGTCTGCACATAATAACCGCCGCGGATGTAGAGTTCGGTGCGCCCCGACAAGGCATAACCGAGCTTGGCGCCATAAGTGATCGAGGTGAACTTTCCCAGCCGCGTATCGGAAGAGGCATAATCCGGCAGGGTCTGCCCGCTCACCAGGTAATAATGGAAGAAATTTGCCGCCGATTGATGATACCAGCGCAAGCTGGGCTCGACAAAGAAGCGCGAGGTCAGATCAAGCCGCTCAGAGATTTCGCCCGTGACCGATTTGATGCCCCAGCTATCCTTGAAATAGCGGGCGGAGATTTCGGTAAGGGTTGGACCGATGTCGATTTTGTTGTCCCAGAACAGACTCTGGCTAGTGCGCTTACTGGGCCGGTTCTCATAGACATATTGCACCGGCTCGCCGCTCGAAGAATCGACTTCGGAGAGGATGCGATAGGGATCGGTCTGATAGCCGTTCTGGCTGTCATAAGCATAGTTGAGCTGCATCAGCCAATTGCGGGTCAAGACCTGGGTCAGTCCTGCCACGAATCCCAGTTGTGTCTTGCTGCGTGACGAGACCGTCTTCCATGTCCCGTCCATCACCGCAAAGGCATTGGGCAAACCGCCGTAAGGCGTCGAGGTGTCGTATTCGGTGTTGAGCGAAAGGCTGAGTGTGGTGTTGTTGCTGTTGAAGCTCTTGGCGGCATGCACATTGCCGGTGAGCGAGCTGTAATCGGATTCCTGCGAATAGCCGATGCCGGCCCCGAATTGCGACAGCCATCCCCAAGGCTGGGAATAACCGAGATTGAAAGCGCCGCGATGGTCCCGAAATCCCTTGTCCACGGGCAGCAATCCCGCCGCCACCGTGTATTGCCGGGCATATTGCGTGCCAGCGACATGCACAATGGTCGAACCGCCAGACGCCCCCGAAACCGAATAGGACGAGCCGGAAGTTTTCGCCGGTGTCAGGAAGGTCTGCAAGACATCAGCCTTTACCGCCCCGTTGGGCGTCGCGCCGGATACCGCATCGGCGGTGAGTTCCAGGGTCAGAAGCTGATCTTTGGGGCCATGGACAGCCAGCTCTGCGGTGGGCTCGACCGCCGTGATGCGCCCGCCTTTTTCCGAATAAACCAGCAAAGCGGCATCGAGCTGGCTATAGGCGATTCCGGGACCGAAATCGTCGTTGCGCGTCTGCAGCTTCTGATAATATTGCGCGTCGTAATATTGCGCATCCGCCTTTTCAACATGCGCCGCGACCGTCGCGGCGATCAGGCCCGCCGACAGGCTGGCAAGCTTTTCGCGGACCTTGCCCCGTCTCGTCAATTGCATCCGCAGCCCCCGCCAGCGAAACCGCGGCCGCCGCTTGAGGCCTCCTTGCTGAAGAAGATGTGATCGGCCGCGGCTTTCTCCAGCGCATAAGCGTCCATCTGCATCGGCTTCTTCGCCATCAAATCCTTTTCCCAAGGATCAGGACCAAAGGTGGTGCAGCCGCCCAGCGATGCCACGGCCAGCAGGCAAAGAACAATCCGCATGCCCTTTGAATTAGCGAGCTTGCTCATGCAGCAACTCCTCGATGTGAGCCGAATAGGCGCCGGTTTGGCCGGGAACAAAGCCGGGATGGGTGAAACGCACATGCCCGCTGCGGTCGATCAGGAAAGAGGTGGGCATATCCCTAAGCCCGTATTGGCGGGCCAGATCGCCATTGCCGTCATAGACGACCTTGAATTGCGGGGCGAAGCGCCGGAGAAATTCCTCCGCCGCGGTCTTGTCGTGATCGACATTGACGGCAATCACCACCAAGCCGCGCGATCCATTCGACTGCTGGATTTCATTCATCCAGGGAAAGGACAAGCGGCAAGGGGTGCACCACGAGGCCCAGAAATCGAGATAAACAACCTTGCCTTTGTAAGCGCTGAGATCGATATCAGAAGCCCGTGCCGGCATCATGGCCGTCATCATTCCGGCCACAAGGCACAGCATCAGCCGCCACATAGAGCGATAGCCCATGTTCCGTCCATTCGTTTGATTGTGAAGCGGTTTTTGATTTTGACGATGTCTAGCAAGCGGACGCTAAGCCGACATTGCGGGAACTCGTCTTTTTTGTCGTATTTGACGGCAGGCCACCTGAGCGGTCGCAATCTGTATCAAGCGATGTAAACCGGCAGCCGTATTGTAACGTTCAAGCCAGGCTCGTTATCGAGGACTGTGATCTGGGCGCCATGAAGCTGTGCCACGGCAGCCACAATGGCGAGACCAAGGCCATTGCCAGCGGAACTGCGGCTGCGTTCCAAACGAAAGAACCGCTTGAAGATATGTTCATGTTCCGCCGCTGGAACGCCGGGCCCATTGTCGCAAACCGACAGACAGGCCTGCCCGTCACGCACATTCAGCGCGATGGTGATGAACGTCCCGGCAGGCGTATGGACAATCGCGTTCTCCAGCAGATTGATCAGAGCCTGGCTGAGAAGTTCGCTGTCGCCCAGCACCGCAACATCCGGCACAATGGAAGTGCGAAGCGTTTTTCCCGCCTCCGCCACAGCATCCTCAAAGCTTTCGCCGATATCCTTGGCCAAAGCACTCAGCGCGATGGGTTTGAAGCCGCCGCGGCGGCTGCCGCTTTCGATCTGGGCAATGCGCAGAATGGCCGAGAAGGTGATAAGCAGCCCGTCGACTTCCGCAATAGCCCGCTCTGCCGCGCTGCGGAATTCCCCGGGCGTGGCCGCGGAGGCCTTCGCGTCTTCGAGCTGATTGCGCAAACGGCCCAGCGGCGTGCGCAAATCATGCGCAATATCGCTGGTCACATGGCGCAAGCTCTCCATCAGTTCCGTCGTGCGGTCGAGCATGCGATTGAGGGTGGCAGCCAAACGGTCGAGATCGTCAGGCGCGGCCCGGCGCGGAATGCGCTGGCGGATATCGCCTTCGATAATGGCTTCCGCCGTGCGGTTGATGGCATCGATGCGCCGCAGAAAGCGTGAGGACAGAAAAAGCCCGCCCGCCACAGCCAAGGTCAAAGAGACCAGGATCACCCAGCCGAAGGTGCGCAGGATGAGCGAACCAAAGCCGCTGACCTTGCCGAAATCATCGGCCACCATCAGGCAATAGCCTTGCGGCAGCGGCGTCACCAGAACGGCAAGATTCTCCATCTGCCCTGCAGGCTCGTCGCCATCGGGCGGACCATAGACGGCTTTCCAGCCCGCTTTGCATGACGCTGGCGGCATGGCGCCAGCCAATCGCCTGCCTTGCGCATCAATCACCGTATAGTCCAGACCGCCAGCCAGCCGGTTGCGCAGCCGCTCACTGATGGCATGCAGAAGACGCGGCGCTCCGCCAGAAGTGAACTCCCCCGCCAGCATATGGGTTTCCGCTTCGATATGGGTGCGGAAGTCCGCCTCCAGCCGCGACACGGCCAGCAAATAGGTGAGCATCGCCAAGACGCCCACCGAGACGGTAAACAAGCCCACATAGGCAGCCGTGAGCTTGAAGCTCGCCGATCTAAGCGTCTGTGCGAGGCGCATGGATCATATATCCCGAACCGCGGACAGTCTGGATCATGTCGCTGCCAATGCGGGCGCGCAGGCGGCTGATATGGGTCTCGACGATGTTGGTCTTGGGATCGAAATGATAGCCCCAGACCCCTTCCAGCAGCATCGTGCGGGTCACCACCTGATTGGCATGGCGCATGAGATATTCGAGCAAGGTGAATTCGCGCGGCTTGAGATCGATCTCCCGCCCCCCGCGCCTGACTTCACGCTTGACGAGATGGGCTTCCAAATCGCCCAGCCGCAACAGAATTTGCTCAGCGGTGACGCTGGGCCGGCGCAACAACGCATTCACTCTGGCCAGGAGCTCGCTGAAGCCGAAGGGTTTGGGCAGATAATCGTCGCCTCCGGCATTGAGGCCAAGCACCCGGTCGTCCAGTTCTCCCAGATTGCTGAGAAACAACACCGGAACCGAGCGCTGCTTTGCCCGCAAAGCCTGCACCAGGCTCAACCCGTCCAAGCCCGGCAGCATGCGGTCCACAATGAGAACGTCATAGCGGCAGCGCAGCGCCCGTTCGAGCCCGTCATCCCCGCGTGCGGCATGATCAACCGAATGCCCTTCTTTGGTAAGGCCCCGGATGACGAAATCGGCGAGGGTCGGTTCGTCTTCGATCAGAAAGATGTCGCTCATTATCCGGGGCTCAAATCGCGAGGACAACTTAACCCGGCCGCGCCTTAAAGCCATAGCTTGCGGACAAAGCCCGCTTGCAGCCCTCGCATCACGGGCTGGTTAACAGTCCGGCATCCCCTTGCATATCAGGCAGATAACGCAACCGCACCACCGGCTGGGCTCTCTACTCCCTTGTTCGAGACATCCAAAGCTAATGGCCGGGATGGAGGCCTGGCGCTTCTTGGCCCGTGCGGGCGACATACTCAGTATAACCGCCATTATACTGATGAACGCCCTCCGGCGTCAGTTCCAGCACCCGGTTGGAAAGCGCGGCCAGAAAATGGCGGTCATGCGAAACGAACAGCATGGTGCCTTCGAATTCCGCCAGCGCGGCGACCAGCATTTCCTTCGTCGCCATATCCAAGTGGTTCGTCGGTTCGTCGAGAACCAGCAAGTTCGGCGGGTCATACAGCATCTTGGCCATGACCAGACGGGCCTTTTCGCCGCCGGACAGCACGCGGCAAGGTTTCTCGACATCATCTCCGGAGAACCCGAAGCAGCCAGCCAGATTGCGCAGCACGCCTTGCCCTGCCGTCGGAAAGGACTCCTCCAAGGACTCGAAAACCGTATCGTCGCCATCCAAAAGGTCCATGGCGTGCTGGGCGAAATACCCCATTTTCACATTGCTGCCGATGGTCACCGCGCCCTGATCCGGCGCAATCGCGCCCGCCGCCAGCTTCAACAGCGTGGATTTTCCCGCACCATTGGCGCCCAGAATGCACCAGCGCTCCTTGCGGCGGACCATAAAATCGAGCCCCGCATAGATCGGCTGGTTGCCATAGCCCTTGTGAACGCCTTTGAAGCTCGCCACGTCATCGCCAGAACGCGGCGGGCTGCGGAATTCGAACTGGACCGTCTGACGGCGCCGGGGCGGTTCCACCCGCTCGATCTTGTCCAGCTTCTTCACCCGGCTCTGGACTTGCGCCGCATGCGAGGCACGCGCCTTGAAGCGCTCGATGAATTTGATCTCTTTGGCGAGCATGGCTTGCTGACGCTCGAACTGCGCCTGACGCTGTTCTTCCGAGAGCGCGCGCTGCTGCTCATAGAAATCGTAATTGCCCGAATAGGTCGTGAGCGCACCGCCGTCGATCTCCACCACTTTGCCCACGATGCGGTTCATGAAAGCGCGGTCGTGCGAGGTCATCAGCAAGGCGCCGTCATAATCCTTGAGGAATTCTTCCAGCCAGATCAGGCTTTCGAGGTCGAGATGGTTGCTCGGCTCATCGAGCAGCATGGCACTGGGCCGCATCAACAGAATCCGCGCCAGTGCCACACGCATTTTCCAGCCGCCGGAGAGCATGCCGACATCGCCGTCCATGCGTTCCTGGCTGAAGCTGAGACCGGCGAGAACCTCGCGCGCCCGCGCCTCCAGCGCGTAACCGTCCAGCTCCTCGAAGCGATGCTGCACCTCGCCATAGCGCTCGATCAGGGCTTCCATCTCGTCTGCGCGATCAGGATCGACCATGGCCGCCTCAAGCGCAGCCATTTCGGCGGCCAGCGCACTCACCGGCCCGACACCATCCATCACCGCCGCGACCGCACTCTGGCCAGACATTTCGCCGACATCCTGGCTGAAATAACCGATGGTCGTGCCGGGATCGATCGACACCTGCCCATCATCGGGCCGGTTCTCCCCTGCGATCATGCGGAAAAGCGTGGTCTTGCCAGCCCCATTCGGTCCGACAAGTCCTACCTTCTCCCCCTTCTGAATGCCCATCGAAGCGTCGATGAACAAGATTTGATGGCCGTTCTGCTTGCTGATGTTATCAAGGCGAATCATGGGGTCCGTACTAACTAGAAGGGGTAGAAATCACTCAGCTCAATGTTCAAATAGATAATATTTTCATGTCAATTCAGTGGCTTAACCTATCGCAACAATGCGATTTCATGAAAAACACCATACCCAAACATGCCTTGCGGGGCATTTCATCAGGAGCTGAAGGAAGCGGCGCAGCAGATGATCTCTCGCGCAAATCCATATCGCACCAGAGCCTGCCCCGGTTCTATATGGCGTTTATGCTTTTACGCCAACCGCCCAGAGAAGTTCTGATTTCCGGAACTTCCCTCTGACCTTCAATGCTTTTGTGCAGATCGCGATTTTCGCGGGGATCGTCACGCTCACCGTCAAAGCGATTGTCCCAGCCTCTTTTCCAGCTCCGAGCGAAATCGCCTGGAAAGCTGCAACCTGGATCCGTCGGTTAAGATCACTTCGAAATCACCGTGAGAGATCGCCTCAAGTTGCAATATCCGCTCGATGTTCACAATTGCCGAACGATGAATGCGCACAAAGCGCGTCGGATCGAGTCTGGCCGCCAGTTCTCGAAGCGGCGCGCGATACAGAACCTCTTTACCTTGCACATGCAGATTAACATAGACGTCGGCACCTTCGATCCAATCGATCTCATTTGCCATGACAAACCGCGTGATGCCGCCGGACTTCACAACCAAGCGGTCCCACAAACCCTCGGCGCGTCTGCTGGCCGAAACAGCTTGAGCAACCTGCGGTCCCACCTGCGATTTCTCGTGGCTCTTGATCCTCGCCTTCACTCGCGCGATTGCCTGAGCAAATCGCTCGTCACTGAACGGCTTGACCAGATAATCCGCAGCGTCGGCTTCAAACGCGCGTACCGCGTAGGTATCGTATCCGGTGACAAACACCGTATGGGGCGTTCCCTCGCTCCCCAAGGACTGAATCACACCGAAGCCGTCCAATTGCGGCATGCGCACATCGAGGAAAACCAGATCGGGATGTTCCTCCTGAATCATGTCGACAGCCGACATCCCATCCGATGCTTCAAGAACCTCCGCCACCTCCGAATCCTTGCGCAAAAGCTGCAATAGCCTCTTTCGCGCAGGCGCCTCATCATCGACCACAAGCACACGAAGCAGCTTAGACTGGTTCATGGCTGCGATCGCCTGGCTGGATGGGAAGCAATACGAGAACCTCCGTGCCGCCCGCCGCCCGCGGCCGAACCGTGATACTCGCGGTGGCATTGGGGTAAAGCGCAGCCAGCCGTTCACGGGTGATCGAGAGTCCCTGCCCTGAAGACGCCTCTATCTTCCAGCCGGGAGGAAGGCCTGCGCCATCGTCCTCCAGCTTGATCTCGACATGACTGCCAACCCGACCCGCCGAGAGTCTTATCGTTCCACCGGATCGCATCCTCTCCAATCCGTGGCGAATGGCGTTTTCCGCAAGCGGCTGAAGCAAAAGTGACGGCACGAGCGCGTATCTGGCTTCAGACGCGATGCGGGTTTCGATTGCAAGCCGGTCGCCAAACCGCGCCTGTTGAATTGCAAAGTAATGGTTCAAGAGAGCCATTTCCTCCACCAGCGGAATGAGCTGCTTGTCTTTATATTCATGCGACAGACGCAAAAGGATTCCCACATCCTCAATAATCTGCCTCGCCAATACCGGGTTGCACTCGACCTCAGACGAAATCGTATTGAGCGCATTGGCAATGAAATGCGGCTCCAATTGCATGCGCAAATTGTGCAAGTGCACCTGAAGCAGCTTTGTCTCCAAACGAGCGACCCGAAGCTGACTTGTTCGCAGCCCCTCATAATGCCGATACGAAAGGAGTGCGCAAGCTATAGCCAGGTAGGACACCCAACCGCCGTAGAAATAATAATATGTCTCGTAGTGAGAGCGAAAAGGATTCCAGGTAATGGACTGGATCGGAAATTCTACGGATGCTTCCAACAGGACATGAGCGGCGACAAAAGGCACACTCAAAAGAAGGAAGTGAACAAGGTTGCGCAGAACAAACTGTTTTTCGGAGAAGGGCAGCCGCCTGTCAGCCGCAATAATGAGCGGCATCAGCAACACCCATGCCCAAGCATCCATTACCCGGGTGATGAAACCCGGAAATTTGCGGTCGTTAAACAGCAGATCCGCAACACCATGAAGAACACCAACCGCCGTCAAAACGGCAACGATCAATAAAGCCGCGCGCAACCAATCTGGAATGTTCACGTACCGAACGGATGTGATCCTGCCCAACAATCCGTTCCAGAAACTTTGCCGGATCAAGGGTTCCCGGCCGTCAGCCGCAGCGGCTGGAAGCTCATTTTCCGAAACAAGTTCGTGCATCGCCGACATATTGTGCATCTTCCGATGTGCGCTCAGATAAGAAGTGCACCGAGTATTCTTCTCAGGCTCTCCCAAGTAGGGTCCGCAAGCAATATGGAAATTGAACAAATTGACGCCGGGAAAGATGTTTTCTCTTTTGCGATCACGAAACGCCCGCTACCGGCAACGAAGCAATCAGATATGTGACCGCTTGCCTGTAGTCGATGTGCATCCCGGCAAGGGCCCGCACAGCAAGTTCCGCTCCAAAATTGACGGCTGCGTTGCCGGGATCAAGGCAAGCAGCCTTCTGAAATTCCGTGAGCGCCTCGGCAGGCCGCCCCGATACGACGAGAGCATAACCGAGCCCCAGATAGCCAGATACAAGCAAAGGTTCGATTTGCACAAGGCTCTCGAAAAGCCGGGCAGCTTCCACAAAACATTCGCCATCCAAACATAGCATGGCTACTTGCTGTACGAACTCTGGCTGGTGATCCAGCGCGGCATCCGTCCGATAGTGGCGCTCAGCATCCGCCCGGGCGGACAACGCGTGACCAAACTTATGATGTGTCCGAGGACCGTTCATCGCAGTATCCTGAGTAGGTTACTCCTGGTGAGGCCGTTGCTAAACGCACTCCTTAAGGCCTGATGGTGAGCATCACTGCCGCATGGCCAGAGACGACCGCGCCGGTCATGCCCTTGGCCGGGCCAATGTCTTCATGCCGCCAAAGATCCCGTATCTTGGCCGTCAAATCCGCGGGATAATTGAGCTGTTCCCAACTCACGTCGATCCGACGGGACGTGATCGCGCGGTTGAGCAGCACGACCGCCCGCCCGCCACCTTTCAAAGGACGCGCCCAGATCTCGGCGTCTCCGTCTTTCCAAACCCGTGTACCTGCTATACCCAGCGGATCCTGGTCGATAGCAATGACCTCTTTGTTCATCAAAATGGCCTGGGTCGCCGGGCTCATGGCCGCCAGGTCGTTGCCAGCAATGAGCGGTGCAGCCATGATGGCCCACAAACTGAAATGGGCGCGATATTCGCTGTCACTCATGCCGCCATTGCCGACTTCAAGCATGTCGGGATCGTTCCAATGGCCTGGACCGGCATAAGACGCCAGCTCTGCCTGCATATCAACGATCCTCAGAACACCCATTGAGTAGCCATTGGGGTGATTTCCATCCCATATATCGGCGATATCCCCAGTGGTGCGCCACAGATTACCGATGTTCTTCGCCCACAGCCAAGGCTTTGAATTGCCCCATTCGCATAGAGAAAAGACGATAGGCCGGCCAGTCGCTGCTAGCGCTTGACTCATGGTGAGATAAGACGACTGGGCATCCTGCGTGTCGGTGCTGCACCAATCATATTTGAGATAATCAACGCCCCATGCGGCGTATTGCGCGGCGTCCTGGAACTCGTGGCCGCGACTTCCGGGATAACCACCGCAAGTCTTGGTGCCGGCATCAGAATAGATGCCGAACTTGAGCCCCTTGGAATGCACATAATCCGCGAGCATCTTTATGCCGGACAGAAACTTCTTCACATCGGGCTGGATATTGCCGGCTGCATTGCGCGCGCCCTGCCAGCAGTCATCAACAATGATATAGGTGTACCCGGCCTCTTTCATACCCGAGGACACCATACGGTCCGCTGCGCTGCGGATCAGCCCCTCATTCACATTACATGCGAACTTATTCCAGCTGTTCCAGCCCATCGGCGGAGTTTGAGCGAGCCCGTTGGCAACACCCAACACCACATCAGAGCGATCACGCGCCGCGGCGGGAAAAATGCCAAACAGGCATGCCATCAGAATGACCAGCGCGGTTCTTGATGTCTTAAAATACATTTTTCACCTGTAAGGGATGCTCTGAAACAACTGCCGGCCCCGGGTTTCCTGAAAACCCCCGGCGTTGCCGCCGGGGGAAGTTATTCAGGGAACGGCTATTACCAATTGGCCCGGACGATAAACGAAAGCTTGCGATCGGTTTCAACCGTTGAATACCAAGGATGAAGCGTAAGACCGGACACGCCGACATAGAAGATTGTCCGCGAATCCAGGATGTTGGTCATCTGCACACCGACCTTGTAGTGATCCATAATCGTGTAGATGATCGAACCGTCGAGCGCACCAAAATTACCGGTCCAAACCGGTTCCTTCACGTTCGATGCAGAGCTGGTCAACAAGTAGGTCGAACGCCAGTTGTATGCGAGACGCGCGTCGACGCCGTACTTCGCGTAGAGCAGCGCGAGGTTGTAGCTGTCGTTCGACATGCCTTCCATCGGCAAGGTTGCCTTTGCCGCCGAAACCTGTGTTGCATCATTGACATTGACCGTCTGGTTGGCGCCACCACTGTTGTAAATCTTGGTGTAGTTCGCCTGGACACCAAATCCGCTCAACGCGCCCGGCAGGGTGTCGAAGAATTGCTGATAGCCAAGCTCGAATCCTTCGACCTTGCCTTTTTTCCCGTTGTAGGTTCGCGTGATGTAGAACGTTTCGGCGATATTGTTGTTGGTAATGGCTTCAGGCCTGGTGTCTGAATAGAAGTAGCCTGACAGGTCCTTGTGAAACAGCGTAAACGTCAAGCTGCCTGTTGGAGCGAAATACCATTCCAAACTGGCATCATACTGTTGCGCATGCATCGGCTTCAGGTTGGGATTGCCGCCGGTGCCCGTCCGGCCATTGGGATCAGCAGCGAACGACCCGGCACTCGTTCCGGTGCCGAAGGTGAAGCCCAGAGACGTGTAATTCTGGGTATAGCTAATGTCCGGACGAACAATCGCCTGGGAATAGGCCGCACGCGCCTGCAATTGATCCGTGAGGCGCGCCCGGATGTCGAAGCTCGGCATAACATCAGTGTACTCGTTGGACACTGCGCCAAGAGATTGCCGCCCACCGGCGCCGGAGAATGTCTGGGCCGCATTGAAATCGGCGCAGCTCGTCACCTCCAGCGGATTGCAGGTCGTCGTGATGGACGGGAGAATCAGCCAGCCATTCGCGACGGTGTCCTTGCTGCTGACGACGCGCACACCGATGTTGCCGTCCACCGGCACATTCGTGCCGAGAAAGCCGTCATGCGCGAAGTCGAGCATGAAGTATCCCGCGAAAGTCTCTTCCTTCTGATTGTTGATGCCGCCATTGACGTTATCGCCTTGCGGCGCAACCGAACCATAGATCGCCATGCACTTCCATTCGACGACATTGTCCGAGCATCCAGCCTTGATCGCCAAGGACTGATATCCGCCCTGCGTGCTGATATTCGCATCGCTCAATATCCTGTCGGAGAACGGGTTACCGACGAAATCGGCCGTCGGCAGCACGAGATCCGGCATGTTGGTGCCAAGCACTTTGCCGAAATGATACACCGCCGAGTCATTCGGCAGCGTCGTGTTGAGATAGCGAATCTTCGCCACCTGTGTGGCGGTGGACGCGCCGCTCCAGGAGGTCGACCACCATTTGTGGCTCAGCACGCCCCAGTTCCAGCCGCTCTGGCGGGTCACGGCTTGTTTGTATTCACCACGGACGCCGAATTCGGCCTGCTTCACCCACCCCAGCAAGCCGTCGCCCTCGAAGGTGTGTGTGGCATCGACGCGATAGGCATAGTCGTGAGCGAAGTTGTTCTCGACGTGGTCCATCGCCGAGCTCCAGAAGTAATTGCTCTTGTCCTTCATCGCGTCGGTGTTGGTGAAGGTCATCGAAGGATTGTCAGGATTGGCTGTCACCGTCATGTTGAAGACGGGCGCATTGGCCCAATAATAGTTGAGGCCCGACCCGCCGGCGCTGACGCAAGACGCTGTAGGGCCATCGGCCGCCGCCGCCGCGGCGTTACAGCCGCTCCAGGTGAAAGTGTTAAAATACTGATTGTTCTTGATGTCCGCATAGACCGTCATGCTGCGGTCCGTCGCCCGGGATTCGGCGAGCTGAACATCAGCCGTGATTGTCCAACTGTCGGTCGGATTGTATTTCACGTTCAGTGAATAATCGGCATTCAGGCGATGCTCGTTGTTGACCAGCGTGTTCTGACCCAAGGAAAAGGCGTTGGAGACCACATCCTTCGTCATAATGCCATTGGCGTCGTAAGTCGCCTGCGTAGCCGGCGGTATCACCGTCCCGTTATACGGGTTCATCAGCGACCATTCACCGTCGTACTCACTTTCATGAGGGTCAGCCTTCGAATAAAGTCCGGTCAGGGTCACTTCCAACCGGTCGCTCGGACGCCATTGCAAGGCAAGATCGATTGCGAGCCTCTGTTGCTCCCATTTCTCCTGGCGCCAGCTCTGTCCGTTAGCGCCGTCATCGTAGGGAATGTAAACCGTCGAGCAGGTGGAACTGCCGCACGCAATCGGAGCCGACGGCGTTTCTGCGAGAATACTGTACATCGAAATACCGTTGGTGCGGTTCATCTGGTCTTGCCAGTCAACCGACAACAAAGCACCAACCTCGCCAATTCCCGTATTCCAGCGATTGCTATAGACGGCATTGGCGGACGGCCTGCCCTGCCCCATGAGCATGCTCATCGTATAGTCCGTCGAAAACGCAATCAGCTGGCCATCCTGATCGAACGGCTTGCGGGTTCTCAGATCAACCGTTCCGCCGACACCGCCTTCGATCATCTTGGCGTTGGGGTTCTTGTAGACATCCACCCCAGCCATCAGGTTGGCCGAAATATCCGAGAAGCTGAGCGCCTGGCCGTTAGCCGCCGAGAAAGCGTCCCGCCCGTTCACCAGGGCCTGAACCCAAGATAAACCGCGGATGAATACACCGTTGCCGTTGCCGCCATACCGAACCGGATCGCGCGGTTGATCTGCACGCATGAGCTGGACACCCGGGACACGCTGCAAAGCCTCGGCAACGCTTTTATCCGGCAAAGCGCCGATATCGACGGCTGTGATCGAATCAACCACCTGATCGGAATTCTGTTTGATGATCTGCGCTGACGCTAAGCTGGCACGGATGCCGGTGACCGTGACCGTTTCCATCTGCTCCTGGGCTTGCGCGGCGCCGACGCACACGAACATCACTGTGGCGGCCGAGCAAAACAGGCGAGCCTTCAATCTAGAATTCATCAGTGTTTTCTCCCCTTTGTGCGGCCGTTTACCGGCAGCATTCTGAATGATGCGGGGGGTGATGCATGCCGCCATAGCAGTGCCAGATTGCACCGCCATAAATGGGCTCAGCGAACGGAAAAGCGCGTTCTTACGAACGTTCCTGCGTAACCTGCTCCCAAATTTGCGGCCGATATTGGCAACTGCAGCCCCCCAGCTTTAGTATGATAATTGACTTATCACTTGGAGGGCCGGTTACGGAGAAAATGTCGTCAGCGGGTCATTCATGTCGTGAGCTGGTCTGAATGATCGGCAGAAGGCAGCGGCTGCAAACCGTCATCAATACCAACGAAGCCTTTTTGATATTCATTTCTTGTGGTGATGCTTACGCGCCGGCCATCCGGATGCCGATTATGGCTGAGGCGATCGTTGGACTGCCGGTGCTCGCGCGGGCATGCCCCGGTTTCGCCGGAACCTTCGCACATATGTGTTCACAATGGCGCTACACTGGCAGCCCCCCGCCGAATCTGCCAACTGCGCCGCGACCTCCGGTTATGTCTTTGTTAAAACGTGAAACGCTCTAGGTACTTTCCCTAGGGCAAGAAAAGCGCGGCGCGGGCCGCCTTTAAGGTCTTTTTGTGACGGCTCAAATCATACTTTGCACTGTATCCGATTTCTGCCTATTTCATTAGTTAGCTATCTAATGATAAGGGATCGTCGCATGGCGGCCACCGGTAAGCAGCTGCAGCGGGAATTTGTCTTGCGCCTGGTGTCTTTGACCAAGGCCTATCGCCGTCATGCCACGGAGGAGCTCGAACGCAGCGGTCTGTCGCATACGGCCGCGCTTTTGGTCACTCTGCTCAACGAAAAAAAGGGAGACCATTCCCAGAAATTCCTGGCCGACCATCTCGATATCGCTCCAGCTTCGCTTGTGCCTTTGCTCCGGCAAATCGAGGCGAGCGGCCTGATTACCCGCCATCACGATCCCGATGATAAACGCATCAACAATATCGAGCTTACAGCAAAGGGCGAGCACTTATCGAAAGAGGCTAGGCGCGTTCTGGATAGCACCCGGGCCAAGCTTTTTGCCGGAATCGATGCGGAAGATCTGGAAGTCGCCTTGCGGGTTGTAGACACATTATCCACCGCGCTGGCGACGCAGAAAGCGCGCCGATAGCACTCCATGCGCATCACGGCTCAAAATATCATTTTTTCCGTGAACAGCTTCTTCGCTGCCATGGCGGCGCTGTACATCTCCCTGCTCTGTGATCTTGAGCGCCCCTATTGGGCGATGATGACCGCCTATATTATTTCTCAGCCGTTCAGCGGCGCGCTGCACTCCAAAGCGGTTTATCGCATGCTGGGAACGGCCTGCGGTGCGGGCATGATGATCTTTCTCGTGCCTACGCTTTCCAACGCGCCGGTGCTTCTATCCTTCGCTATTGCGGTATGGATAGGGACCTGCCTTTTCATTTCTCTGCTCGATCGCACCCCGCGCTCGTATATTTTCCTGCTCGCCGGATTCACCACGGCCTTTGTCGGCTTTCCCCTGGTTGGCGCGCCGCAAACGGCCTTCGAAGTGGGTGTCGCACGCGTGGAGGAGATTTGCGTCGGCGTGCTCTGTGCCACCTTCTTCCATACCGTTTTCTTGCCGCAAAATATGCACCGTTTCCTCTCGCGGCGTTTTCAGGGGGTTGTGAGCGATCTCACCTTGTGGTGCGCCGACACCTTCGCGCGCAAGAAAGACGCGGTTCGCAAGAAGGGGCGCATACGCTTGGCTGCGGACATTACCGAATTGCATCTGGCGGCCACCCATGTTCCGTTTGACACACATCAGCCCCAGCAACTCGCGCACGTCATTGCGGCGCTTGAGGGGCGTCTGATCCGCCTATTCCCTCTCATCACTGGACTTTCGGACCGGTTTAAGCGCCTCGAAGCAGACGGGCCGCTGCCGGATAAGCTCAACCTCTTGCTGCAACAGGTGCGTGAGTGGATCGCGCAGCCTATTCGCGAAGAGAGCACCGCGGAGATGGAGCACAAATGCCGAAGTCTGCAACCTTTGTCCGGCGCGCCAAGCTGGCGGGAAATGCTGCTTTACAATATCGGCACAAGGCTCGGCGATTTCGTCAATAGCTATGCGGCTTGCCATCGCTTTTCGGCGCTTGTCGGAAATCGCGAGTCCATCCGCAGTGTTGTGCTGGAAAAAGGTGAGCTTTCCCGCTTGCTCCACACGGATCGCGCCGCGGCGGCCTATTCGGCAATCGTGTGCGTCGCCATCGTCTTTGTCGGATCTCTGCTATGGATCATGTCCGGCTGGCCGGAAGGGAGCTGGGCCGTAATGATGGGCACGGTGATTTATTGTATCTCTGCCAGTCAGCCTGATCCTGTGCCGATGCAACGTGGTGCGCTGATCTACACCACGATCGCAATGGCGATTGGCACGCTCTACGTCTTCATTATCCTGCCTTATGTTCACAGCTTTGTGACCTTGGCTTTGGTCTTGGCACCGTTCCTGCTCGTGACAGGTGTTTTCTACGGTATGCCGGGCGGCATCAAATATCTCAATTTGGTCGTCCCCTTTTGCGGGAGCTTAATGCTGACCAAACAATACGCTCCCAATTTTGAGAGCTTCACGAATGCCAATATCGCCCAATTCGTCGGCATTGCGGGCGCTTTGGCCGCGACGCGGATCGCACAGCAATTCAGTGCGCAAAAGCGCATCCGCAGTGTGATGCGTGCGACCTATCTCGACATCGCGTTGATTGCGCAGGGCCAAAAAGAGATTGAACGCGATGATTGGATGAGCCTGATGGTCGATCGCATTGGTCTTTTGGCGCCTTATGTCGATCTCATCAAATCCGAAGATCGCTATCGCTCCGTCAATGCCATGCTGGAATTGCGAACGGGCCTGAACGTCATTCACCTGAAAAGCGTCAGCGCTGCCCTATCCGGCGAGCAAGGGCGTGGTGCCCAATATCTGCTCCAAGCCGTTGGCGAGCATTTCCGCAGCCAGGCTAGAACCGGAGAGGGTGTCACGCTGGACCGTGAGCTCGTGAACCTTATTGATCAGGAGCTTTCGTCCTTCGGGCGCATGGATACCGGCATTTTGCGAGACGAGGCAATCAACGCCTTGACGGGGCTGCGCTGCAATCTTGTCCCCCTCACGATGGAGAAGGCCGCATGATCCACGATTTTGCCTTCTGGGGCGTGCTTCTGCATCCCTACATGATCGCGTTGATCCTGGCGATTGCGCTTTCGCGTCCGGCCTGCGCGGGGCTCAACCGGCTCGGTTTCTATCGTTATGTCTGGCATCCGGGCCTCTTCGATTTCGCGATTTTCTTTCTTCTCTATGGCGTTTTTCTCTGGCTTCTCATTCCGGACTTCCTGTCCGGCCTATTTCTTTAGGTGCTGTCATGAACTGGTCCAAACTTGGCAAGCTCGCCGTCACCGCCGTTTTTGTTATCGCGGCGGGTATCGCCGTCTTGGCGGCGTGGCGCTATTACGAGGTCTATCCGCGCACACCCGATGGCAAGGTTCGCGCCGACATCGTGCTTGTTACACCGGATGTCACCGGTCTGGTAACCAAGGTCTTTGTCAAAGACGATCAGGTGGTGAAGGCGGGCCAGCCTTTGTTCGAGATCGATACGCAGCGTTTCGCGCTGGAAACCGAACGGGCGAAAGGCGCGCTGGCTTCGGTCGAAGCCGCCTTGGGACAGGCACAACGTGTCGCCAAGCGTGATCGGGCGTTGCATGCCTTGGTCGCCAGAGAAGAAGCCGAGCAAAGCAGTTCCAAGGTGGAAGAACTTAAAGCGCAGCAGCGCCAGGCCAAGGCGGCTCTCGCCACTGCCGAGCTTAATCTCGAGCGCTCGCTTGTGCGCGCTTCAGTGGACGGCAAGATCGCCAATTTCAGTCTTCTGCCGGGCGCCTATGCTACCGCGGGAAAGCCGGTTTTCGCCTTGATCGCAACGCATTCGATTCATGTGGATGGCTATTTCGAAGAGACCAAGCTGGGCCGCATCCATATTGGCGACACGGTTCGCATTCACTTGATGGGTGAAAGCCGTGATCTCAAAGGCCATGTCGTTGGCATCGCTGGCGGCATTGAGGATCGCGATCGTACGACCGGCGGCAATCTTCTCGCTGATGTCAATCCGACCTTCAGCTGGATTCGCCTTGCCCAGCGTGTGCCGGTTCGCATCGCTATTGACGAGCGGCCAGCAGGCGTGGAGCTCGTTCCGGGGCGGACGGCATCGGTCGATGTGCTTGTGGAGAGGAAGCGGTGATGATCATGCGCCGCATCGCGCTCTTGAGTGCAACGCTTCTGACCGGGGCTTGCACGGTTGGACCGGATTATGTCCGCCCGCCTGAGGCTAAGATCAATCAAGCCGCTCCGGATTTTACCGAGGCTCAGGCAAAGGCATTTTCGGCAAGTGATCTGCCGCACGACTGGTGGCGGCTTTACGACGATCCGGTGCTGAACAAGCTGATCGAGCAGGCTCTAGCGAAAAACACGGATTTGCGTATCGCAGCCGCCAATATCAAGCGCGCCGATGCCTATAAGGCCGAGATCGACGACGCGAAAAGCGTTCACAGCAATATCAGCGGCACGATCGGTTATGGCCAGCAATCCGCCGAAGAGCATTTGCTGTTCGATGAGACGCTGCCGTCGGATTATATGTACAGCCTTGATGCGGGGCTTTCTTATCCGCTTGATCTTGCCGGCCAGATCAAACGCGCCATGCAAGCCGCACGCGCGGAAAGCGCCGCCAGCCGGGCCGCTTATGACCGTGTCCGTATCGGCGTGGTGGCCGAAGCCGGCCGGACCTATCTCGATGTTTGCGCGGCGGGGCGCGATCTTGATCTGGCGCGATCCACCGTCTTGCTGGCGGAACAACTCAACAGGGCCAACGCGCAGCTGGTCGCGACGGGGCGGGCCGCCTCGGTTTCACAGCGGGGATATGAAGCGCAGGTGTGGCGCACCAAAGCGGCTATTCCTGAATTGGAAGCGCGCCAGAAAACGGCGCTCTATCGCTTATCGGCTTTGCTGGGGGATGTTCCGCAAGCCCTTCCGGCAGAGGTTTCCTCCTGTCATGAGATCCCGCTTCTGAAGACACCGGTCCCCACAGGGGATGGCCGCGCTTTTCTGCAGCGCCGTCCAGATATCCGCGAGGCGGAGGAAAATCTTAAAGCGGCCACAGCGCGCATCGGCGTCGCCATGGGGGATCTTTATCCCCACATCTCCTTAGGAATAAGCGGCGGCTCGCTCGGACTTCTCAGCCGCTTTGGCAACGCGGATACTTATAAGTATTCGACCGGGCCGTTGATTTCCTGGGATTTCCCCGCGCGCGGTGCCGTAAAGGCGCGCATCAAACAAGCAGAAGCCGGTGACGAAGCCGCTTTCGCCGCTTTCGACCGTACGGTCCTCAATGCCTTGCGTGATGCCGAAACTGCCCTGTCGGTTTATGCGCGCGATCTGGACCGCAATCATGATCTGCAACAGGCTACCGCCACGCGGGCGCGTTCGCGCGAGGACAGCGAAGAGCTTCTGGCAGGCGGGCGCCAGACCCTCATGGATGTCTTGAATGCCCGCCGCAATCATCTCGCCGCCGAGCAAGAACTCGCTGCCTCCCAAGCCAAGCTTGCGGGCGATCAGATGACCCTGTTCTGGGTCTTGGGCGGAGGCTGGTGAAGGGCGAGGCCATGAGCCAATGTTTCACATCGATACAGCACGTTACTTCTACCAAAGCACGGCCACCCTCACTCCTGCTCATAGTCAACTGGACTTCAAAAGCGGCTGCACACTGGCCGCGGCGATCAGTGTGTTCTGCATCAGGCAAATGATGGTCATGGCGCCGACACCGCCCGGTACGGGTGTGATATGGCCCGCCACCGCGGCCGCTTCGGCATAAGCGACATCGCCCACCAGCTTGCTTCCCCCTGCCCCATCTGCGACGCGGTTGATGCCGACATCGATCACCGTTGCGCCGGGCTTGATCCAATCGCCGCGAACGAATTCCGGTTTTCCGATAGCCGCCACCACAATATCGGCGCGGCGGCAGAGCGCGGGCAAATCCCGGCTCTTGGAATGCGCCATGGTGATGGTGGCATTGGCCGCGAGTAGCAATTGCGCCGCCGGTTTTCCGAACAACAGCGAACGCCCGATCACCAAGGCCTCGCGCCCCGCGATGTCGCCCAAGGTTTCCCTCAGCAGGATCATCACGCCCATCGGGGTGCAGGAGACGAGCTTGGCCCGGCCGGAGAGAAGAAGCCCAGCATTGGTGGGCGACAACGCATCGACATCCTTGGCGGGATCCAACGTGTCGAGCACGGCCTCTTCGCGGATGTGCTTGGGCAAGGGCAGCTGCACGAGAATGCCGTGAACCAAGGGGTCGTCATTGAGCCGCCGCACTTCGGCCAGCAACTCCGCTTCGCTCGCCGAAGCCGGAAAATGGATATGGACCGAGTGGAAGCCGAGTGCTTCGGCCGTTTTGTTCTTGTTGCGGACATAAACCTGGCTGGCAAGATCATCGCCCACCAAAACGGTGGCAAGGCCGGGAACGATACCCTGTTCGGCTTTCAATTGCGCCGTTTCAGCAAGAAGCTGGGCCCGTAGCGCTGCCGCATGCACCTTGCCATCGATGATTGCCGCGGTCATGTGGTGAAGCTCCTAGGCGTAGGCCAAACCGAATTCGGCGGCGCTCACCGCCAAGGCGCGCAGGAAAGCAAGTTCATAGCTACGCGCCACCAGCACCCGATAAGCCGTGTCGGTCCGCCATAGCGTGACGCCGATCAGAGCGGCCTGTGTGGTTGCCGCTTGGCCAGGCGCGAAAGCCTCGATGTCGATCAACACAAGCTTCATCAATGTATCGCGCACGTGCGGCCCGGAAAGCTCATAAACCACCGAAGCGTCACTTTGATCGCACACCGCGGCGAAGGAACCTGCCAGCGCTTGCATACGTGTTAGCAGCGCATCGCCGGAAAGAATATCGGTGGCAAGCAACCAGCGGCCAGGTCCCGTGCCGATAGCCGCAATACCATTGGCCTCCACCAGCTTCGGCCCGTCCGGCAAAGCCAAGCCGAGACCGGATTGCAGCGCAGCGGCGAGCCCTGCCGCATTGCGGCCGGAAACAACACTCACCAAAGCCAAATCCAAAGCCTTGGCGGAGACGCCAATGGCTTCGATGCCATAATGGCCAGGCGCCAGCGGTTCGTCGGGCGGCAGAGAAGCAAGATCAGACACGCAGACGTTCTCCTTGCGGGTCGTAGAAATAAGGCGAACAGATTTCCACTTCGAAATCACTGCCGCGTAGCGGATCGTAAGCGCGCAGCTTTTCGCCGATGCGGCTTTGTCCGCCGCTGAGGAAACCAAGGCCGATGGCATGGCCCAAGGTCACCGATTGCGTGGCCGAGGAGACATAACCTTGATCATGCTCCGCCACGGCCGGAGCCCCTAGCGGCAAGAGAAGGGTACCCGAACGAAGGATGTTGCTTTTTTCGAGCGGAACGATGCCGACAAAGGAAAGACGCCCCTCTTCGCCAAGGCCCGGGCGTTCGGCAAGGATGCGGCCGATATAGTGCTTCTTCTTGGACGCCATTTTACCCAGGCCCAGATCAGCGACGGTGGTTTGGCCATTCAGCTCCGGACCCGAGACATGGCCTTTTTCGATGCGCATCATGGCCAGCGCTTCTGTGCCGTAAGGCGTAATGCCGAATTCCGCGCCCGCCTCCATCATCGCTTGCGCAAGCTTTTCGCCGTAGCGCGCCGGCACCGCCACCTCGTAGCCAAGCTCGCCCGAGAAAGAGAGGCGGAAAATACGGGCCGTAACACCGCCCATCACCGTGGTCTCGGCAGCGCCCATCACCGGCAAGGCGTCGTTTTCCACCACCGCCGGAGCGTCGGCGATCTTCTGCAACACCGTACGAGCCTTCGGGCCGGCAAGCGCGATCTGCGCCCATTGTTCGGAAATCGAGGTCATGCGGACATCGAGCTCCGGCCACAACACCTGCAAGCAGAATTCGAGGTGAGAGAAAACTTTCACCGCGTTGACCGTGGTGGTGGTCATCACCCAATGCGGATCGGCGAGCCGCGCCGTAGTACCGTCATCCATCACCATGCCGTCTTCACGCAGCATCACGCCGTAGCGCGCCTTGCCCACCGGCAACGTAGAGAAGGTGTTGACGTAAACGCGATCCAGCAGCGTGCCGACATCGGGGCCTTGCAGATCGATCTTGCCGAAGGTGGAAACATCGATCAGGCCGACGGAAGAACGCACCGCCTTGACTTCACGCTGGACGGTTTGAAGCCAATCCGTTTCGCCAGCTTTTGGGAAGCACGCGGCGCGCAGCCAGGCCCCGGTTTCGACAAACACCGCTCCGCGCTTCTTGGCCCAAGCATGGGTCGGGGTCAGCCGCGTGGGGCGGAAATCCTTGCCGCGGTGATGCCCCGCCAAAACACCGAAGGAGACCGGCGTATAAGGCGGACGATACATCGTGGTACCGATGGCATCGATGGTGCTGCCAGTCTTTTCGGCGAGAATGGCAAGGCCATTCAAGTTCGACAGCTTGCCTTGGTCCGCCCCCATACCGAGCGCGGTGTAGCGCTTGAGATGTTCGACCGCGCGAAAGCCTTCGCTGGAAGCGATAGCGATATCCTTGACCGTGACATCGGTTTGGAAATCCACGAAAGCGAAGCCATGCGGGGTTTTGACATGGAAAAATGCACCAACATCAGCGGAATGGCCACTGCATGCCGGTAGCGGCACTTTCTTCACGATGAAGCCGCATTCCTCTGCAGCCCTTCCGCCTGCTTCGGCACCGCTGGCCACACAAGCCGAGATGGCGAAGTGCCCAGCAGCGGCACCGGCAATGAGCATGCCGGGCGGCGGATCGGATACCAAAAGCGCGGCGCGATCCGCATCCCATTTCGGACGGCCGCGATGATGGCAAGCAAGCTGCACCGCCGGTGAATAACCACCCGACACTGCCAAACCATCGACGGCAATACGCTCGCGACCGTGCTTTCCCGCAATGGAGATGGCTTCAAGCGTGCGGCCATGGGTTTTCTCGACCGCACCACCGAGCACGACACGCAGGCCTCGCTGTTTGGCCTCCTCCATTAGATCGGGACGAACCGTTTCGCGCGGATCGATGATGGCCGCCACTTCAACACCCGCAACAGCGGTTTCAAAAGCGAGGGTCCAAGCCGCATCATTGGCGGCGAAGAACGCCATGCGCCTGGCCGGTGCCGCGGCATAACGGTTGATATAAGTCTGCACGCCTTGGGTCAGCATCACGCCGGGGCGGTCATTGCCCGGAAAAACAATCGGCCGATCCATGGCACCGGAAGCCAGCACCGTGCACTTGGGCAAGATACGCCATAGACGCTGGCGCGGTTTGTGGGGCTCCGGCGTAGGAAGGTGATCGCAAACCCGTTCTACAGCGGCATAAGTGTCGTCATAGACACCAAACACCGTGGTGCGCGGCAGCACGCGAACCTTGGGCAGGCTGCGCAGCTCAGCTAGAGCAGAAGTGGCGAATTGCGCCCCATCATGGCCACCGATGACGACTTTTTCCGAATGCAGCCGTCCGCCTGGGAGGAAATCTTCGTCCGCCAGGATCACACGAGCCCCAGCGCGTGCAGCCGTCAGCGCCGCCATCAGACCGGAAGCACCGGAACCGATCACCAACACATCGCAATAGGCCGTGACTTTCTCATAGTGATCCGGATCGGCTTCGTTGCCCGCATTACCGATACCGGCGGAGTTGCGCACAATGGGCTCGTAGAGCTTTTCCCAAAACGCCTTCGGCCACATGAAGGTCTTGTAGTAGAAGCCTGCGCCGATAAAGGGCGAAAGCAACTGATTGACCGCCATAACGTCGAAGTTCAACGACGGCCAGGCATTCTGCCCGAAAGCTTCGAGGCCATCGAACAACTCCACCATGGTGGCGCGGGTATTGGGCTCGTGACGCGCGCCTTTGCCCAAAGCCACCAGCGCGTTGGGTTCTTCGGAACCGGCGCACATGATGCCGCGTGGGCGATGATATTTGAACGAACGGCCGACGATCTTGACGTCGTTGGCAATCAGCGCCGATGCCAAAGTATCGCCTTGGAAACCGGAGTAGCTCTTGCCTTCGAACTGGAATGACAGCGGCTTGGTGCGGTCGATCAGACCCCCGCGCGACAGACGGCTCATGGCTTACCCTCCGGACGGGCCAATCGCACGGCAGTGATGGCGTGGGTGAGCGTGTTGCGCGAGACTTTCAGCCATTGGCGGCAGCCGGAGCCGTGATACCACCACTCCTGATGATCGCCCGCCGGGTTGTCGCGCAGATAAACGTAATCGTGAAAGGCTTCGGCGGCATTCGGTGCAGCAGGATCCGGGCGCGATCCGGTGGCATCGCCTTTATAGGAAAATTCCTGGCTATCGCGCGCGCCGCAATAAGGACAGTTGATCAGCATCAGTGCAGATTCGGCTGCGCGCCGACTCCTTTTTCATCGATGACATGGCCGGTGCGGAAACGATCGAGGCGCCAAGCTTTCGTGAGCGGATGCGCCTCATCGCGCGCAATGGTATGGGCGAAACACCAGCCCGAGGCCGGGGTGGCTTTGAAGCCGCCGTAATTCCAGCCAGCATTGAGATAGAAACCCGGCACCGGCCCGACACACATGATCGGCGAACCGTCCATGCTCATGTCGCAAAGCCCGGCCCATTGGCGCAGGAAGCGGATGCGCCCCAACAGCGGCATCAATGCCATGCCGCCTTCGAAGACGTCTTCCATCACCGGCAGATTGCCGCGCTGGGCATAAGAGTTGTAGCCGTCGATATCGCCGCCGAAGACGAGTTCGCCTTTGTCGGACTGGCTGCAATAGAAATGCCCGGCCCCGAAGGTGAAGACACCATGCATGAAGGGCTTGAGCCCTTCCGAGATGAACGCCTGCAGCACATAGCTTTCGATGGGCAGACGCAAGCCGAGCTTCGAAGTCAGCCGCGTAGTGGAACCGGCAACAGCGAGCGCCGTCTTCTTGGCTTTGATGTCACCGCGCGAGGTTTTCACGCCTGCAACGCGGCCGTCTTCAAAGAGAAAATCGAGCACCTCGCAATTCTGGATGATATCGACCCCCAAATCGCTGGCGGCACGCGCATAGCCCCAGACCACAGCATCATGGCGGGCCGTACCGGCACGCGGCTGCTGCAAGCCGCCTTTGATGGGAAAGCGGGAATTCTCGTAATCGAGGAACGACAGCCGCTCGCGCACCTCATCACGGCTGAGCAAGCGCGCCCCTGCTCCGTTCAGGATCATGGCATTGCCGCGCCGGGCATAAGCATCGCGCTGGGCGTCGCTATGGATCAGGTTGATGATGCCGCGCTGACTGACCATGACATTGTAGTTCAGCTCCTGCTCCAGCCCTTCCCACAGCTTCATCGACCATTCGTAGAAGGGCTCATTGCCGGGCAGGAGATAATTGGAGCGGATGATGGTGGTGTTGCGCCCGGCATTGCCGCCGCCGATCCAGCCCTTCTCGACCACGGCGATATTCCTGAGGCCATGCTCCTTGGCGAGGTAATAGGCCGTGGCCAGACCATGGCCGCCGCCGCCGACAATCACGATGTCGTAAGCGGGCTTGGGCGCGGCGTCGCGCCAGGCGGGGGTCAAATGACGGTTTCCCGTCAGACCATCCTTGAGAACCTTGAAAAGCGAATAGCGCATATGAGGCAACACGTTCCTGGTCGCCCTATGGTTCGCGGAAGTGATGCCTGCTATCTTGCCCAGGAGCGACAGTTACACGCCGGGAAGCGACACACTGCAAAAACCTTTCTTCCTTCCGCCCGATACCAGCGAACGGACACAGCGCTTCGGCTTCCTGCTTCTGCCCGGCTTTCCGCTGATGTCCTATGCCTCAGCCGTGGAGCCTTTGCGCGCCGCCAATACGCTGATGGAACACGAGCTTTACCAATGGGTGCATCTGTCTTTCGACGGCACCCCGCTTTCGGCCTCCAACGGCATTACCTTTCCAGCGGATAGTGTGTTGGGCGAGGAACCCAAGCTGGATGCACTATTCGTCTGCGCCGGTGGCAACCCGGCCCTCTTTCAGGATACGGCCACCTTTGCCCATTTGCGCAGCTTGGCCCGGCGAGGCCTTCCCATTGCAGGAATGTCAGGCGGACCTTACGCGCTGGCGCGGGCTGGGCTGCTGGACGGTTACCGCTGCACCTTGCATTGGGAACACATCCCCGCCTTTGTCGAAGAATTCCCACTGCTGAAGGTGGAGCGGACCTTGTTCGTGATCGACCGCGACCGCATCACCTGCGCTGGCGGCATCGCCGCCCTCGACATGATGATCGAAGTTATCGGCCGCCAGCATGGCCAGGCGCTCTCAACCGCTGTCAGCGAATGGTATTTGCGCACCCATGCCCGCGAAGGCACTGATTCGCAGCGTATGGGACTTCGCGAACGCACCGGCGTGGCCAATGCCAAGATCTTGAACACCTTGGCCATGATGGAGGCACGGCTGGAATACCCGGTCAGCCGCAACGACCTGGCCGAGGCTGCGGGGGTGACCGTTCGCCAGCTTGAACGCTTGTTTGCAGACCATCTTAACACCACAATCGGAAGGCGTTATGTCGAGATCCGCATCGACCGGGCGCGGGCACTTTTGCGCCAAAGCACGTTGTCTATTGCGGAAGTGGCCGTGGCTTGTGGCTTTGTCAGCACCAGTCATTTTTCCCGCGTCTACAAGCACCAGTTCGGCATCAGTCCCCGGCGCGAACGCGAAATCGAGCCAGCAAAAGCAGAGCCCAGATGAGCAAGTCCAAAGAGATGGATGAGAAAACCGAAGGCACCACCAAGAAGAACCAGCTCGAATTCGCCATCGGCCGGCAGGTTTACGAATTCCGCAACAAGCTCGGGCTAACCGTCGCCGATCTGGCGCGCCAAGCCGGGCTTTCGGCCGGTATGCTGTCGAAGATCGAGAACGGCCAGACCTCGCCTTCCCTCGCCACGCTGCAAGCTTTGTCGACGGCGCTGAACGTGCCGGTGACTTCGTTTTTCCGCAAATACGAGGAACAGCGCGACGCCACCTTCGTGAAATCCGGCACCGGGCTGATCATAGAACGCCGCGGTTCGCGGGCTTCGCATCAGTACCAGCTGCTCGGCCATTCGATGAGCAAATCGACGGTGCTGGAGCCTTATCTGGTGTCCCTGACCGCAACACCGGACGTGCTACCGCTGTTCCAGCATGCCGGACAAGAGTTCATCTATATCCTCGAAGGCGAGGTCATCTACCGCCATGCCGACAAGCTTTATTCCATGGCGCCGGGCGACAGCCTGTTCTTCGACGCCGATGTGCCGCACGGGCCGGAAGAGCTGGTGAAGATGCCGATCCGGCTGTTGTCGATCATGGTCTATCCGCGCACGGGTTAAGCCACCTGCTTCGTGCCAGCCATAATGATTCCCGTCGCTTCGACGGCGCGCAGCGAAATGGTGCGCAGATCCTCCGGTTCCAGATTGTGGATATTGGTCTTGCCGGTACAGCGCGCCATCATGGAGCATTCGGCAATCGCCGCTTTCAGATAAGCACCGATGTGATCGGCAGCGGCTTTACGCTCCAGCTCAGTAAAGACGATGCCATCAGCCGCGATACTGCCGCCAGCAGCGATTCCCGCTGCGACATTGGCAATACCAGCGGTGCATCCCTGTGCCATCGCTTTGGCGAGATCGCTGCCCGATCGCAAACCGCCAAACCAGAGAAGCCTGACCCTCTCTTCAGCTTTGAGCGCCCGTAAGATCGTGATCGCGCGGGAAAGCAGCGACAGATCGGGGGCGCCAGCAAGATCGGGCCAATCTTCGCCCAGATGCCCGGTACCATCGAGCACCACTAGATCGACAGCGTGATCCACCGCGAAAGGCAAAACCTCATCCACACTTTGTGTTGTGACGATAAGGCCGCGGAGCTGCTTTTCCGTCGCCGTTTCTGGAACGCCGGGCGCCCCGGTGACCCCGCTGCGCAGAATGACAGCCGCCGCAGAAGAATCGGCATGCTCACCCGGGCCTAAGATTTGCAGCCAAGGCACATTCGGTTCGGCAGGTGGTATGCGGCCAAGATAAGCCCCGCCGGACGCGGCCAACGCATCCGCCAGCGCTTCGCGGATTGCAACGGGTGCAGTCTCGAAACCGCCGACAATCAGGGAGTGGGATAGCTTGAGACCTCCCCCGAGACCGGTCACCGTCTTGCAGGCTTCGCGATACGGGTCGATCACCAAGCGCGTGAGATTGGCTGGCAAGAAGACCAGTTCATCGAAGGTCGGCTGCTTGTCGCCGGTTTCATGACTGCGCATAGCGAGGCGTTCGCGCGTGAGGCGCAAGCGATCCGCAGGCGTGGCATCCGTGCGCGCCATCGCGAAAATGGATTCGCGCAGCTTGACGGAATAATCGACCGAGCCGGTTTCGGTATCGCAGCGATAGCAGCGCGCGGCTTGTTCCTTGGCCGTCTTATCGTCGTAATTGGCTTCGGTCTCACCGAAATCGGTTGTGCCCAAGAATTTGGGCTTGGCCGGTGCCAGGAACTCCCAATTGGGATCCTGCGATACCACGGCAGCCCGCGTACGATAGGGCGTGCGATACGGCACAGGATGGGCATTACCTTCCAGCGCCGCCAGCACGTAATAAGCCGCCTTGTGACCCTGATACATGGCCTGGACCAAAGTGGAAGAGCCAAAGGCGGCATCACCCGCAGCAAAAACCTTGTCGCGACGGGTTTTCATGGTGGCAATATCGGTGGCGATACGATCGCCATCCAACATACCGTGCTTGGCAAGTTCCAAACTGACGGTCTTCTGACCGACAGCCGCAATCACCAGTCCCGCAGCGATTTCGAAATCGGAGCCCGCAACCGTGCCGAAGCTGCGGCGGCCATCGGGACCTTTCGGGCCCAACTCGGTACGGCGGCAAGAGATGGAAAGCCGGTTCTCGCCCAGCGTTCCGATGGCGACCGGCACCGTCTGATAGACGATCTCAATATCTTCAGCGAGTGCGGCTTCTATTTCGTGATGACGGGCGGGAATTTCCTTTTCGCCACGGCGATACAGCACCGTGACCTTCTCGACGCCCGGCAGACGCTTGGCAGTGCGGCAAGCATCCATCGCCACATCACCACCACCAACCACCACGACATGCCGGGGCAATATGGGACGCTCGCCGCCGTTGATGCGGTTGAGGAAAGAAACACCGTCAATCACCGACGGGCTGTCTTCGCCTGGCACGCCCATCTTCTTGCCTGCGGAAGCGCCAATGGCAAGTAGCACCGCATCATGCTTGGCGGCAAGTGCATCAAGCGTGACCGCTTCACCCAGCGGCGTAGAACAATGCAGCGTGATGCCAGGACAACGCGCCAAAATGCGAGCGATGTCTTCTTCGACAACCTTCTGCGGAAGGCGGAAATCCGGAATACCCCAAACGGCCATGCCGCCCGGTTTGGGCAATGCCTCATAGAGATCGACCTTGTATCCCGAGAGCGCGATATCCTGCGCCGCTGTCAAACCAGCCGGACCCGAACCGATGATGGCAACGGATTTGGCTTTATCGGGGATGACCGGCTCCGGCTTGTAATCCGGCCCCAAGGCATCCATCACCCAGCGCTTCAAGGCACGAATGGCGACGGGACCATCGGCTTGGGCGCGGCGGCA